>Ga0214545_1006282_pt1 | contig 20784 bp, 7 predicted proteins | sample CNSS4metaG_FD_160064 | JGI IMG/M metagenome (GOLD analysis project Ga0214545, IMG submission 160064) | Root nodule microbial communities from cowpea collected in UCLA plant growth center, Los Angeles, California, USA - CNSS4 | ecosystem: Host-associated > Plants > Roots > Nodule | place: USA...
CAGGGTCCAAGTGTGAGACTTGGATGTTGATACTACAGGCGAGGAGTCTGTAGGGCAGGACTATGAGCGGGATAGGCTCATAGGGTTGGACCACGAATGAGTTAGTTTTGTGGGAGCACAGGGAAGTTCCAAGACCTAGTTCATGCATATGACTCATGAAGGACTATGAGGTCATGGTTGGGTGATTATGAAATATGAAATTAGTTGTTATTTTGGGTTAGGAAACATATTTATACTCATGTTTCTTTATATATATGTTGTGCATAACTCACCCTTTCTGTGTGTGTGTGTGACGATGATCGGGTAACTTGTTATCCGGGAGCAGATGATGTGACAAGTGGGCCAAGAGATGCTTAGACTCAGAGCGAGGGCTAGCATGGGATATTATGTAGATACATATGTATTCTGTTTATTATTTTATCCTTGTGAAGATTATGTAAACTTGGCAGGAGCCATTGACTTTTATTTCAATTTTATGAATTATGGACTCCTGGTTTTATAACTCGTATATTTAAAGTTTTAAATTTCCCGTGTTTTTGGGAAATGAGGTATTATTAAATGCAGTGTAATTATTTTACTTTGATTTATTTTATTAAATTTGTAATATCCTGACGGGATGTTACAAGGACTTCTGGCCTAAGCGAGATCCGCTGTAGGCCACGTGGTTTTCTCCACTTGAGTGTTATGGATTATTAATTTATTTATTTACTCTATTTAAAGTGTGTGGCTTGTGAAATGCATGAGATGTATGTGATTATGAATTTGATGGAGATGATGGTTTGGTCTTGGGAATGTAAAATGAATGATATGATTGGTAATTAAAGTGGCATGGTATTGATATTTTATATTCATGGATTGAGAATGATGAGTTGGTATGGATTCACCGGAAATATGAATGAGGTTGATTATAAAAGGTTGGCATATATATATATATATATATATATATATATATATATATGTGTGTGTGTGCATGATAAATCTTTCTTGATTGATTGAGTATGATTGGTATGTGGTCAATACGTAAAACCATGAGCCTCTAGGTGAGACCTCATGATCGTGCTTCAATGGTCGGGATGTAATTTCATGACCCCTGTTAGTGGGAATTCATGGTGGTGCCACATCTATATAATTTGGTAAGGATTCAAGGTAAGGTTGCATCCTGACACTCTAAGGAGTCAGTTAGTCTCACTTAGAGCGGACTGACTCTTGTGGTGAGAGTAGCAGGAGGCCTAAAACTCATTAAGGACTAACCTTGTGTGTGAGGGATTGGGATATTGTAACACTTAGCTCGAGGGTGAGCAGCTCGGGGGTGAGCAGAGAAATCCACCACAAGTGCAAGCATCCGCTGAATCCAACTAAATTATATGTATCCGGATGAGTCGCGTTAAGTCTTAGTGTATTTGTTTGGAAAGTCGTAACATGCTTGGGTGACGTATGCATAATTTATTGTGAGAATATATATAATAATATGATAAAAGTATTTTTGGCTCTAGCTTACCCTTTTGCTTGTTTGATTGCTTTACCCTTTTGCTTGTTTGATTGCTTTGTGTGTGGTCCTTCTCCTTTTGCGATGATCATCGATTTATTGATGTGAGCAGATGTGAGGAATACCCGTGGTCAACAAGGAAGTGATGGTTCCGCTGCTTAGCCCTGGATTGACTTCTACTGTAGGGCTTTCTTTTAGAGCAATGACCCATGTTCTTTTTTTGGCTTTTGGTGTATTATCAACTACTGTTATGTCCTTGTACTTATTTTCGTATTTGACATCGTGATGTGCCTAGTTTCTCTTTTGTTTCTGCTTGAACAACTATATGGAGTGAGGTTTGTACTCCAGGACCGTGCCATTACATTTTGTGTGGTAATTCTTTAATTAGGGTTATAAATTAAATGGGGTATTACAATTCTTAACTTTTATAATGTTATAATTAACTTTTCTTCTCCTTAAACATTGAGTAAGAGGCTTAACTTCAAGTATACCCAATAATTACACATCACTTAGTAGTCGAGGTCAAATACAATTTAAAATTCTCTAAATTGCCTTTAAAGACAGAATTGTAATTGAAGTCCAAGCTTTAAGGCTTTAAGAACTACTAGACGTACCAAAACATATACAATTATAAAAATAAAAATTAAGCATAATTAATAACGCTTAAACATAAACGCATAATATCCTTTGTTTCATGCAAAGTTTCATCATATGAACATTGCATCATAAAAACAATTTAAACAAAGATAAACCAATTGTCTAAAATTAATTTTATCTTTGTCTATAAAGCATTTATCATTTGATTTGATTTTATTAAAATTTAATTTGATGTATTAAACGTTGTCTACTGTAGCATTAGACGAGGTCCTATAAGTCATCTAATCCGAAACAAAAACATAATTTCGAAAGTCCTTCAATTATGATAAGACACATGTCAAAAAGATCATATGTTATATGATTTTATATGAATTAAACTATGTAATGGGGTTTATTAGATAGTCTGATCTTAGCATGATTCTAGACATGCATAAGTAGTGAATATCATATCCTATAGTTTCATTAGTTGTTGCTTCCTCTTAGTAGCATATTCCATATATAATCAAAATTTAGAAATTTTAGTGCCTATTACTGTGTGCTTAAGTTTTACCACTAAGTGATATGTTTTCCCATATATACTAACTGAAAAGGGGAGAAAACAACAGGTATTTTTTTGAGAGTTGTACTCCATACCTATGAAACATCATCTAATTTAGTAGATCAATCATATTTGTGAGAGAGAAACAACTTCATATAAGATTTTGTTTTATTTCTCTGATATATATTTTTCTTACAAATCCAAGTATTACTTTCCGATTCCTTGGTTTTCCAAGTCTTGTTGGTCTTCTCAATCAGTCTAGAGTTTCTAGGGTTGTCAGTCTACTCAGAACATATCTATGCAAGGTACTTCGATGCTCAAATCAGTTATCGATTCAAATTGAGTTTATAAGTTGGTTAAAAGATCACAATTATACCTTATCCAAACCCTTTATATAGTATCCTTAATGTTCTTTTACCTTTTGGTAGACCTAATTGTGGCACAATCATTCAATAACCTTCATCATAGAAGTAAAACAAGATTTATGGCGTTAATCCTTATGTTTAGTTGACTTGTTGGTACTAATTCTTGGATCTTGATAACGTACTTGGTTGAGCAAGCGTGTGTTCAGATGTAACTGTGGTGGTGTATTTGGGATCAACAATTTCTTAATGTTGGTATCGCGCAGCGGAATGTTTGAGCGTGCGGACAAAACCAAGAGGGGGTGAATTGGTTTTTAAGTAATAAAATTAATACTTTAAAATTTTTCCAAAATTTATCAATTAAATCAATAATTAATTTCGTTAAACACAATAATAGATGAAATAAGGAGATAGAGAAGAAGATTGAACACAAGTATTTATACTGGTTCGGATCAAAAGACCCTACGTCCAGTTATTAATCTCTCAAAAACGAGATTAACTAAATCACTAACAAGTAATAGATTTACAATCAGATATTAAGAGTGTAAGGAACGAAAACACCTCTCTTGAATCGCACAAGAGATGAACACCTTTCTCTGAATCACACAGAGAACCTTGACCTTAGCTTTCCTAGCAACAGCAGTAGCACTCAATCTCCTAGAACACCTCTCAGGAAAAGTTATCGCTCTACCCACACTAGGTTTTTCAAAGCTTCTATTAAGAACACTCAGAGAACTCTCTTGCAGTCACAACACTAGCACTCTAGCTTCTCAAAAACCCTAAACCTCAGAGTTACTTCTCACTTACCTTTTTGAGAAGCTAGAGTGCTAGTGTTGTGACTGCAAGAGAGTTCTCTGAGTGTTCTCAATAGAAGCTTTGAAAAGCCTAGTGTGGGTAGAGCGATAACTTTTCCTGAGAGGTGTTCTAGGAGATTGAGTGCTACTGCTGTTGCTAGGAAAGCTAAGGTCAAGGTTCTCTGTGTGATTCAGAGAAAGGTGTTCATCTCTTGTGCGATTCAAGAGAGGTGTTTTCTTTCCTTACACTCTTAATATCTGATTGTAAATCTATTACTTGTTAGTGATTTAGTTAATCTTGTTTTTGAGAGATTAACAATTGGACGTAGGGTCTTTTGATCTGAACCAGTATAAATACTTGTGTTCAATCTTCTTCTCTATCTCCTTATTTCATCTATTATTGTGTTTAACGAAATTAATTATTGATTTAATTGATAAATTTTGGAAAATTTTTAAAGTATTAATTTTATTACTTAAAAACCAATTCACCCCCCTCTTGGTTTTGTCTGCACGCTCAAATATTCCGCTGCGCGATACCAACACTTAATTCTCAGTTTATGGTTCAACTGTTTGGTGTCAACATATCCACACGTAGAGGTTGTACTAAACACATACTTTAGTCTACCCATTTGCTTACCAATGATAGAGGGTGACCACTTTTTATGTTTAACATTGTAATACTCTTGTACGTTCTTAATTTTGATATTACATAAGTGAATTTGAGAAGTGCATGAATTATAGACAGAAAAGGAAAATTGAAACTAATAAGAATTATTTTAATAATAGGAATTTTGTAATTATTTAAATATTTTTAAATTACACTACTAAAAATTCTCATATTACATTAGATTTTTCTTGTAAATTTGTTAAAAAAATTTTAAGAATTTTTTTTCTCTAAGAATCTTAACTGGCAGGTAATTCTTTCGTGAAATTATTTCCTACAAAATCATAAAATTCGTAAGTATTTCTTGTAAAATTTATTGTGAAAAGTTTTTTATACAAAATATTTTGTAAAAACAAATTCAAAATAAAATTGGTAGAAAATATGAAGTTTTTTTAATATTGTTAAAAATTTTGTGAACGCTATATTTTTATTAGCTCATTGGATAGGTCTCATTTTAATAGATAAATTTTTATTCTATTAGAAACGTGATTATGTTGATTTTTTCTAAAGTTGATACTCGTTTTGAATAAAGTCTACGATTTATTAAAATAAATTTCTCTAAATTATTGAGTACAACTTTTAATTTTTTATCTTTGAATTTCTGATTAAAGAGGATGGATCTTATTCCACTTATCAATAATTCATGATTGCAAGGTCTTCTTTATTTTCTTATTACCTTTACTATATTTTATTCTGTTAGTCATTCCGTAAAGGTTATTGAACATGATATTTTCTTCCTAATCATTGATTAGGATTCACCATTTTGATTATCAAAGTTTACAACTAAATTTTCTGATAAATTTGACATTTTCTTAACATTAAAAAGAAAATACGCTACCCATTTATTCAGGTGAAGCTTTGGAATGTGAATTCAATTTGTATCATTTGGTTATAGATCCTTGCGCAAATAGAAAATCATCCACAAATTAGTGTCTAGTTATAGTTAAAAAGTAGAGTTTAAATCTAATTTATAAAATTTAATTTAAGGTTATGAGTTTAAGTCTAATTTATAAATTCCAATCTAGATTTAAAAAATAAATTTTAAATTTAATTTAATTTTATAAAATTAATTGAAAAATAAATTTTCAACACTTTGTTAAATCGGAAATTGAATTTCAAATTTCAAAATGATTGGAGAATATATAAGGCAGTGTGAGGTAGAATTCATGTGATACGGTGGCGAAATTGGAAGCGGTTGAAGCAAGGAATCGTGGCACGAGGTTGAAGCACGGTGCTGGAGGAGCTTTTGTTTTTGCAGTGCTGAGTAATCGCGCGAAACACTCAAAACGTAATTCTCCTGAACTAATCAAAGAGTTTCTCTGTGAATTCAATTTTTAATTTCTCGACGCAAACAAGGTCTAGTCTATTCGATTCGACGCTATGTGAAGTGCTCTGAATTTAGTGCAGCGTGGCGCAATTGAAGTTCTTGCGTGCTGCAATTGAAGTTCATTCTCTGTTGAAAGCGGTGATTGAATTGTTGGAAGCTACGTAAGTGTAAGCATCTTTCAATCTTTGATTTCCAAATAATTCTAGTTAGGTGCAATTGTTGTGGTAGATCATGAAATTCAAGCGGTAGAATCAATTCCAATTATTACGTGGAGCATTTTTTTCGGTGCTAATTCACGTATGGAATGGAATTCATTGGTAATTGCAGAATTCATTAGAGCATTTCGTTGAGTATGAGAAGTTCAATTTGTTAAAGCCAATTCTGTGAAACTTAAATTGGGTTCCAACAACTCAAGCACAGAGCAAACGGCTTCGAATATCGAGTATTGAATGATATAATTGAATATTTGAGATGGTTGATTTTTCTGCAAGCAAAGCAACTGAATAGCATTTTGTTGGAAAATGAAAACTTAGTTTTGGTTAAAGTAAAGCAAAATGCCATGCATGGCTTAATTTCAAAATGAATTGTAATTCAAAGTTTTGGTGAGATCTAATGTTCTAGATCTAAATGGGTGAGTATTTCTTAGAAGTGATTGTTTTAGTTTTCTTTTCTATTCTACTTTTTTTTTTCTTTCTTAATTTGATTCATGAGTTCTTTTAAGTGTTTGTTTTATGCGTGAGGCATAATATTCTTATAAGATAAATTGTTAAGGAATCTTGATTTTTTGAGATTATAAAATTAGATATGTTTTGATAATTTCTTTAAATTTGAGACTTGGATTTATTTTAACTAAAACTGTCTATTTGATGTAATTCTTAGACAGATAGGAGTATTGATCAACGGTTAAGGAAGAAGAATTTCATAATACAAACAAAAAGTTCGTGAAAACATAAGTTCATGAAAGTCAAATTTGCAACTCATGAAAAATAAGATGGAAATAATACAAATTAGACAAAGAAATAGAAATAGAAAATGGATTAAGAAAATAGGTCTCCATAGCACAACACCTTTAAAAGAGACTCTCAAATGATAAGTGACAATAGAATTCACACATGCACTCTCCTTGAAAGTTACATGTGTTTGGTTAGAAATTATTTATGTGTGTTCAAACTCTCAATTTTGGTCCAATACGATTTGTGGAAAATGAAGGTCACATCCAAACCTTTACATCTCTAAATTTTTTTTCTTTAAATCTTCTTTGTCATCTCTTTAAGCACATCTATCATCTTTTTAAAGACTTGAGTTCACCATAATACTCAATCAAATTTGTGGAAATAGTAAGTCCAATCTCTCTTATTTTCCTTAAATTAACTTTTGTCTTTTTGTCTTGTTTCATGCGGTCTATGAGCACTTGCGAACCTTCATGATCCTCCCAAGATTTTTTAAAACTTTTTTTAAAAGATTTTTTTTTAAATTTTTTAGATTAATTTTTATTTTTTTATAAAATATAAAATTAAATATTAATAAATAAAAAAATTAAAAATTAAACATAATAAAGAATAATAAAATTTATTGAGATAGTTTTTTGTTTTCTCTCATTTTAAGTTTCTCACGTATTGTATTTATTTATTACTCTTGCATCTTTTCTTTTGTTTTTTGTTTTAAAAAAGAAATAGAAAGTTAGACATAAATTCATTGTCTCACTCTCATTTCTCATCCGTTCTCTTTAAAAATAAAAAAGAGCTAACTCACTCCTTTTTTTGATAAAAAAATATTACTTTGATATTTAGTTTTTTTTTCATCTTATGAGTTTTTTGTATATTTATTTTTTTATGGATGTTGTAAGGCCCACTTTCTACTTTGTCCTAAATTGTAAAGGGCTGCCCCAAAATCGTTTGGGCCTAGGGCTAGCCCAAAACCCTTCGCGAATCTGCTCTAAGGTCTGTCATATTCACTAGCTTGGGGGTCGAGGTTTTCTGCTAGCTATTTCCAGGTAAGAGAAGCTAGAACCCTTTTGTCTGGTGTGATTGTGGTTTGTACTATTTTTGGTTTCATGATCCTTGAGTTGTGTACTGTTGTGGATGCCTGGATTGTCTGGTTATTTTGTTTGGCATATGTATGTGGCTGATGCAGGTGCGAATAGTGGCGAGTGTTGATAATCTCGCCCAAGCGAGCTTGCCTCGCCTAGGCGAGATGAGTAGAAGCCCAGGCCTTTTCACGTGAGTGGTCGCTCAGGCGACCAACTCAGTTTTGAGCGAGCGTCTCGCTCAGGCGAGGGGAGTCTCGCCTAAGCGAGAATGCGCAGAGGCCACTGTTCCTGTGTGTCCAACTCTCGCCTAGGCGAAAGGAGCTCGCTTGAGCGAGACCCTTCAGCCTGAGCGAGGAGTTGGGCGAGAGTGCGCCCTAGTTTGATATTTTCTCTGTTCTTGGATGCTTGGCATGGATTTGATTGGGTTATTATATAATGGCATGAGGTGAATGAATATGCATGAGTAGGAGGGTGTATGAGTTGTAAATGATGAACTAGGATAATTCTTGGCATGTAATGAACATGAAATGGTTGGTAATGAAAGTGCCATGGTATTGATATGAGATATAATTCTATATTCATGGATGGAGGATGATGAGTTGGTATGGGTTTGACCTGGAATATAAAAGGGGTTGGTTATAAAGGTTGACATGAGATGTATATGCATGATAAATATTACTTGACTGTTTGAATATGACTGGTATGTGGTCAGTACGTAATTCCCCAAAATCTCTAGGTGAGATTTCAGGGTCGTGCTTCAGTGGTCGGGATGTAATTCCATGGCCCCTGTTAGTGGGAGTTCATGGTGGTGCCCCATCTATATAATTGGTAAGGATTTAAGGTAAGGTTGCATTCTGACGCTCTAAGTAGTTAGTTAGTCTCACATAGAGCGGACGAACTCTTGTGGTGAGAGTAGCAGGAGGCCTGGAACTCATTAAAGGCTAACCTTGTGTGGGGGAATTGAGACATTGTAACACTTAGCTCGGGGGTGAGTAGCTCAGGGGTGAGCAGGATAATCCATCACAAGTGCAAGCATCCGCTGAATCTGACTAAATTATACGTATCCGGGTGAGTCGTGTCGAGTCTTAGTGTATTGTTTGGAAGGTCATAATATGCTTGGATGATGTATCTATAATTGACTATGAAAGTGTATCTACTTGCATGATAAAACTATTTTTGGCTCTAGCTTACCCTTCTGTTGTTTGTTGTATGTCCTGTATGTGTGGTTTTCCCCTTTTGCGATGATCATCAATTTATTGGTGTGAGCAGATGCGAGAAACACCCATGGTCAATAGGGAGGTGATGGTTCCGTTGCGTAGTCCACCTAGGTTGGATCCTACTATTTGGGCTTTGTTATAGGGCTATGACCCATGTATTGGCTTATCCTTTAACTTTAAATTGATTTACTATTGAACCTTGTATCCTGTTATGTTTTGGCGTCGTGGTGTGCCTCGAATATTGTAAGGAGTAAGGTTTAAACTCCTGGACCGCGTTTCTATATTATTTTGTGTGATGCTTCCTTTGATTAGCTTTATTAATTAAATAGGGTGTTACAGATGTAAAATGAAAAGTTATGTATTATATGCTTTTTCATAACCATTTCTTAATTGTGACTTCATTATCATACTTTTTTTAGTAATTACGTCTCTCAATTTTTTATTAGATTTTGATAAATTATTTTTTAGTTTTATTTATTTTTAAATATGTATATTGATGAAAAATAAAATAATAGATTCATTTTTTTAAGTGATAAAAGGGAAGATACCCTTGAAGCTGAAAACAATACAAATTTACTTCACTTATTTTCAAGCATGATACTAGTAATTCAACTGTTGAATTAGAAAACCATTTTTTAAGATTCAAAGAAGAATTATAAGTGAGAAATTTCATATTAATCCTTTTGAATTATAGGCGGAATGTTTCGTATTAATTCTTTGAAACTTATTATAAGAAAACATTCTCAAATATAGGAATATCTAGGGAAAGAGATGAAATTAGAAAAACTTATTTAAAATGAGTTTCATATCAAATACAATTTCAAAAGTATAATGTTTTTAAGGAAAAACATACAAGGATTTAAATACTAAATTATATATACTTTTGTTATATTAGTAATAATAATTAAATATATAAAATTTGAGTATATTATTTTCGCCCCTTCAAACTTTTTTATCAAAATTCGTGACTATCTATAAGAGGTTTGCATGTGACCTTAGGTAGCTCAATTTGAATCTCTGCTCTTTTATGGTCATGGGGGAGTGCTCAGATAATTAATATGAACTTTCTTTGTGTAGTTAGAGTTACATGTGAGCACGAATGACTCAAGGATTTTGGAAGTCTAAAACAAACTTAAGATTGATGCCTTTTATTTAAAATTTATTTTGAGATTTTTTTATGTAAAATTGTTTATTAAATTGTCAAAATTAATTTCATTTAACATTTATTTTTAAATAAATAATAAAGCTAATTCATTTAATTTTCTATATATTTTTAATCGTTATCATGAGTTTGAGAATTAAACATATTGACATCACTAACTATATTATTCTTATCTTGTTCATTCAAAGAGCATCCACTTATATTTTCTAATTCATCCATCTTATTCATTTTTATAAATTTATTCATAGTTCCTTTTTGTGATTCAATTAAAGTCTCAACTTTTCTCTTTTTCTGGATTTTTGAATAGCTTGATTCAAAATTTGTAGTTAACATATCTATATATTTTTTTATGAAATAAAGAATTATAATATATAAAACACTACAAAAAATAAGTATATAAAAATAACGAGTTAAAACAATAAAACTTTTTTCTGGTTGTTAAGAAAGTAAACTCGATCGTAGGCATGTAGTATTTTGAAGTCTCAAGTCTTTTTCTCTTTCTTAAGTCTCAACTTCATAAACCTGAACATTTTGTTTTGAGATTAATCATTAATAAAAATAATTAAAAAAATTATTATTTTTCTCAGCTAGAATACCCTAAACCTTAATCCTTAAACAAAACCAAATAAAAGAAAAACAATTTTAATCCTAATACAAATTCAATAAATAGAATAAAAACAACATCAACACAAATAGAAAGAAAAACATACTAGTCAAAAATGAGAATAAAAATATTGGTATACACGGACAACATAAGATTCAAGGAATGAAATTTGTGAAAGCTCTCAAAAGAAAAACTCTAAAAAAGAAGAAAATAAGGAGAAGCAAAGAGTGGAATCAATAGATGAGATGTCACAAGAGAGATAAAAAATGAAAATAAAATCAAAATTGAAGTCACACGGAGATAAAAGAAGAAAATAGAATCAATTGAAGTCACATAGACATAAAAAAGAAAATAGAATCGAAAGTGAAGTAGAAGAAAATAGAATCAAAATTAAAGTCACATAGAGATAAAAGAAGAAAATATAATCAAAAATTGAAGTCATAGATAGATAAAAGAAGGAAATAAAATAAAAATTAATTACAAGAGAGTAAAGATAATTAATCGTTCTCACTTTCCCAAACAAAATTATAGTTGATTGAAAAATGATTTTAACTCATTAAATGTCCTTTTTAATACCAATAAAAATTAGCACACACTAATAATAATTTAATTTTATTCTCAAACATAAACTTATAATTGATTTAATAAAGGTCTATTAGTACCAAATATTTTTTTTAGGTCTTTTTCATATTAAACATAATTTTATAATTAATTTAATAGAGATATATTATTACTAAAAAAATTCAGGCCTTTTTTCTTAAATATAATTTTAGGCTTAAATACATCATTGGTTCCAATTTTCGTAAACTTTGTTCACTTTGGTCCTCATTTTTTTTAAATATTCAAAATAATTCTAATTTTTGTAAATTGTGGTCAAATTGGTCCTTTTTATAGACGCCGTTTAAATTGTTGATGGAGGATGAATAGTAATTAACATATGTTACTTTATGGTTGTTTTGAATTTTTTTTTCAAATTTTTTTTAATTTTAAAAAAGTTGTCCATGTGACAAGCTATAATGGTGACACGTGGCAATGTTAGTGTCAATGCCATGTGTCAAGATAGTGGTACTACCACGTGTCAAATTAGTATTATTGCCATATGTCAGGGTCTCGTGACTTATATTCAATCCAGTTTCAATTTTCGTTAATTTTGTTCAATTTAGTTCCAATTTTCGTCATATTTGTTCAATTTTATCCCAATTTTTTTCCTCTACAAATCGACCAAATTTAATTTATATATGTTGAAATTTTTATTTTCACTAAAATTCACATTTTTATTAAATATTTCTTTTATTATTCTTATACCAAACCTAACTATACTTTTGAAGGGAATTATTAGATTTATGTTTGATTTTTTCTACATGTAAAAAAATAGGGAAAAAGATAGTTTAAAATTAGAATGAAAATTCTTCATTATCTTTTAAATGGTAAGGAAAATTCTTAATTATTTTTAAAATTAGAAGGAAAGTTCTTCACTATTTTTAAAATTAGAAGGAAAGTTCTCCTTTATTTTTAAAATTAGAAGGAAAATTCTTCGTTATTTTAAAACCAACTCTAAACCTATTTTTTAATGTAGCAAACATCAAACATAAACTAATAATTTCTTTTCAATAATATGATTTTGGCTAGTTGTTAAGACTTTGCCAAGTGTACCAAGTCGTGCAAGTAGTAACCGGTAAGACCGGGATATCGTTTCCCAAGAGACTCGTGTATATTAAATAATTCGTAATTAATGAATAATTTAAACTAATGAATAAATCCATAATTTGGGATTTTGTATGCAAGAAAGTAAATATTTCATAAACAAGTAAAATTGAACTTGGATATTTGAAGACTCTAGAAAATGGTAAAGACTAGAAATGCAATGGATTGATATTGTTGGAGTTAGACTTCACCTACTTCACTCTCATGTATATTACACAATAAAACTCTTCTCCATTAATTACTAATGTCAACCCACAAGTCTACTCAAACCCTAATCCCTTAATTGAATGAGCCTAGGTTTCCTTATTCAGAGCCAATTCCTTGAATCCCTAAATAAACAAACCCGCTTTACAAATTATGGTTTAAGACAACTAATGAGTCATGTTCCATTCCTAGATACAAGTTCCATTAGGTATCTTGTTCCAATTCTAGGTTTCAAGAGATATTTTCCAATACCTAATGACCCAAATATCATGCAATGAATAGTCAAAACAAAGCAAGCTTTAAGCACATAAACAAAGATACTAGCAATCAATGGAAGAAGCATTTATATATTCAAATCATTCAAAAATACATGAAAGTTCAGTGGCTACATCTAACCCCAACAAAAATGGGTTTAGCTCTCCATTGTCATGGAGAGCTCAAGCTTACAAAATGAAATGGAAGAGGGAGGAGATACAAAGAGGAACAAAGGGTAGTTCCCACTAGCCCTAGCAGACCTCCAAGCGCTCCAAGACGTGTTGCTCGAGCTCCAAAGTGTCCAAGATCTGTTTCCCCTCGCGAAAACAGAAGAAAAAGAGCCAACTTGCCACATTAGCGAAAACTGGTGCCTGGCGGAAGCCTCTCACCGCCAGGCGCTAGCGAGAAAACTGTGGGCACAGCATCCAGCTACCGCCCCGCGGTGTCTAGGTCCCGCCAGGCAGTGAGCAGCAGTGGCGCCTGGCTGGCGCTTGTTTGGCACCTGGCGCTGGCGGCCTGTTACGCCTGGCGTTGGCTTTGTGTCGTTGGGCGCTTCTTGTTGACATTTTTGCTCTTCTCCTCGCTATTCCAGGTCACTCGTTTGTCTGGACTTTTGGAGCAAAGCTTCCAATCTACAAAAAGGACACAAAAATGGGGATTAGTGGTATATTTAGATCAATGTAACCCAAAATGTATTTATTTACAAAAGTAAGGTAAAATTGAGAATTAAGTAGGTTAAAAGCTTTGGAAGAGATGATTTTGCTAATGAAATATAGCTTGGATAATGGTAAAAATTAACATTATCATTGGTTTAAAAATAATGAAAGAAATATTTAATGTAAATTTAAATTTTAATAAAAAAAGGGAAATAATTGAATAAAAATAAAAATAACATTCACATAAAGATTAAATTTGGTCAATTTGGAAAATGACAAAATTAGGACGAAATTGAATAAAATTTACGAACATTGGGACTAAATTGAACAAAATTAACGAAAATAGGGACTAGATTGAATATAAGACACGATACATTGACACATGACGTGACACTAGCTTGACATGTGGCACTAATATTGTCATGTGTCACAATTATGGCTTGCCACCTAGACAACTTTTTTTAAAATAAAATAAAATAAAATAAACAATTAAGAAAATAAGAATAAAAAGGACGTCAGTAAAAAGAACTAAATTGTCCACAATTTACAAAAAGTAGGACTATTTTGAGCATTTCAAAAAAATAGGACCAAAATAAACAAAGTTTATGAAAACTGGGACCAATGATGTATTTAAGCCTATAATTTTATATTTATTTAATAGAGAAATATTAGTATTAAAAAGTATTTTTTGAACCTTTTTTTTCGGAAGCCTAAAGCGAATGTTTCACCAAATTTACCCTTAAGTTGATCCTGCATTTGAGGATTGCCTTGTATGGGATCTCTATGGGCGATGATAACTCTACTTTGAGGTAAAGGAAACTAATTTGATTATAGAATTTCATTTTTGTTTGATGAGAAATTAAAAGTTGCAAATTTTTTGAAGTGTATGATGAAAGTGAGTGTTTTGGTAGAACTGAAAATAGTTATTCAAGAAAATGGTAACCAACGGAGGTTTGTTCAAGAAAATCTAATTTAAAAATAAGAATAAAGATAAACATGAAAAATTATAAAAGTGATGTTGGAGGTTGATTTCACTAACCTTTTCCACACAATTATCCTTCCAATCCAACACTTTCAATTACGTAGTTAATTTAATGATTCACATATTTGATTTAATCATGATTCCTCACTAAATATACTAAAATAAATTAGTAATAGACTAATTAAGAGCATATTTCTTTGCTTGTAGTTAATATGTTATAGCATGTTTGTGTATATTTGTTGTGACGTTTAATCCTAAATGTATAACATTTTGAGTTGCCATTTTTTCACGACTTGCTTACATATTGCCTTCTTGGTCAAGCAGAACTCTTAGAAACCTTTGATGATTAAGAACTCCACGGAAGAATGCATGAGAGTTTGCATGAACAAAGGAATGAAACAACAAAGTCTACACACAAGAAGGGAGAGGAAATGTGAAATTTGTAAGACCCGCTAAATTTAAATAATTAAATAATTAATTATTTAATTAATGTGAGTGAGAGAAGCCTTTATGACATTAAATGCTAACCTTCATCACATGAAATAGTACTAGCTCAAGTGGTTAAGAGTACTTGGTTATGTAAGAGGATTGGGGTTCAAGTCTTATGTATGCCATTTGTGTAGGATTTAATTTTATTTATTTCTTTTTCTAATATGTATGTGCAGGTAAGTAAGAAGATAACAATTGGGGTATACTAGTTGGCATGATGGTTTGGTATTAACTTAGTAATTGTATGGTTATGGGTTCTAGCCTTGGGGAAAACCTAAATTAAACTTTATATATTTGTGCTAATGCTAGATTTGGGTGGAATGCGAAGGGTTAGGGGAAACCCTAACTGATCTAGCAAGAGAGTGTTGTTAGTTTCATCTGAATTCAGTTAGGTTTCTGGAATTTTCCAGAAACCGCTTGGCGGTCAGGCATGCACCGCCAAGCGACACAAGCTGCAGACCCAGTTTTTGTGTTTTTCTTCATAAACCGCCTGGCGGCAGAGGATGAACCGCCAGGCGACGTGAGCACGATTTTGGGATTTTTCATTGTTTTAAGTATTTTGTGATAATTGTGATTTTGCTGTGATGATCTCATACTGGAATGCAAATCTTGATGATCCTATTTGGTTGTGTAGTTATGGTTATGTTGAATGCATCGATTCTATATGAAATAAGGGTTAGGGTTTATGTTGGGGACTTGATGGAGTTCAGTTTGATTGATGACTATAATGAATATTACTGTATGCGTGATGAATTGCTGAATTCTTGGATGAAAGGGGGGAATTTCGGATTAAGTTAGTGTTGGGGGTGAGTAAGCGTCAAACTGATGAATTTATGGACATATGGTATATATGAATAATGTTTAAATGAATGCAGTTAATCTTTGTATGATGAGTATAATGGTGTTACCGCAACATGATAACATGTACTAGAATTGGGGTGCTTGGTCATGCTTGGGTACGAGGATCATCTTCAATTGTGAATTGTAAATGGTAAATAGGACATTATATTATGAAATTGATGACTTTGGGTTTGGTCAAAAAGGTAAAAATGATGAGCATGAAATAGAATGTGGCATTTAATTGTGGAAAATATGGTTAGATGTCTGAAATTGATATTGGTGTTGGTTTGGATTGCATGTACAATATTTGAGTCATCTAAGGTATGAGATACATTGCAAATTTTTGTTGTTTGACTTTTGTGAAGTTGGTAAGCTAGTTATACAATCAAACCTGAAATGTCATAAGCGTACTATAATTTGATGGATTGAATGTTTTGTAATTTAGTATAGAATTGTGACTGGAGTGCAATAATTGTACTACAAGTTTGTATGCGATGTGATTTGGATCCTTTGGGGAATCTGTTAAAGTGCCAAAAAACCAGTAACATTGCGCTACTGGTATGGCGCCTGGCGGCGTGGGCGAGCCGCCAGGTGGACAAAACACCAACCTGTGACAATGGTCACAGTGCGCGCAAAGCGCCTGGCGGTAGAGGGGGTTTCGCCAGGCGGAATAATGCAACAGAAACCTTGGAGGTTCGGTGGCGCCTGGCGGCGCGAGACAGATGCGCCAGGCGGTGGAGCCGCGAGGCGCCCGGCGGCAGAACGTGTGACCGCCAGGCGGTGACGGTGCAAAGATGAGTCTGCAGGGGCGTGGCGCCTGGCGGTGTGTGATGCCCGCCAGGCAATCTGGAGCTAAATTCTGCCTAGCGGCGTGGGATGCGATGGTGCGCGAGGAAAGTTTTCTACACCGTTTAGGGGATGTTCATGATGCGATGCTTTGGCTGGGGGCCCAGTTACGAGTGCATCTTGTATTAGGGTAACACGTGACCACTCTAGGTTATAGCCTGGTGGTTTAGGAAGTCCAGTGGAGTGTGTGGGTTGTGGCTCGTACGGCGAGGTTTCGGATGATTGCCCTCTTTAGTGGATTCTGATAGAGATTTGGTAGTCTGGAAACAACTACAAACTTAGGTTTGTTTTGGGGAACTCCACTTGGTGTCACAGTGTGATGCTGTGGCAAAGTTATTCCCACATGTGGACTATTAGGTGGTGGCCTATAGTCGGAGGGGCGAGTAGACACTCGTACAGCAAAGATCGATCATTGATTTCACCTAAAGGGTATAAAGATGATAGACGTTTAAAGGCAAGTGTTGGGAGTGAAGAAGTAAAAGAAAATGGGGAAAGTGTACTAACCCGGGTTTAAATTTGTTGATGTTGTATTTTAATATTATATTGTTTGGTTTTATTTAAATGAGCTCACCCTATCTGTGTGTGTGTGGCGATGATCATGTAACTTGTTACATGGGAGCAGATGTTGATGCAGGTGAGCAGATAGATGCCTAGAGACGGAATGGGGATATCTTAGGGTTTTATCACTAGTCATTATGATGAACTATGATTATATATGTAATAATTTTATAGACGATTTTAATTGTAACACATACTGATGCGATTTATTTTATCTATATTGGTGCATTGGACTTTAATGTTTAAATTTTCCCGCGTTTTTGGGAAATTGATGATTAATAAATGAGGTGATTATTTTATTTATTTTCTTATTTATTTTAATAAGTAATTTCCGGCTAAGACGTTACAAAATTGATTGTTATTACTATAAAAGACTTACAAGAAAAATAGAGAACAATTATATAAAGGCAACCTAAGAGTGTGAAGAGTCACACGTGAAGGACATGGTAAAAAAAAATCAAAATTTGGAAAAATGTAAGGCGTGTGGGGTGCTAGGTCCCTTTCTCCAAAGTTTTATCATTTTGACAAGAATTAACAATAGTGACGAAAAAAATGTATATGTACCCTAATGATGACTTATTTGAAATGTATGCATGTGCATGTCTCTCCTTCAAGTTTCACTTGTCATTTTTTCAAGCTTGTTAAGCAAGTGAGTGTCCTTGTGTAATCCATCTGATGAAGATTATTCTTAGTCTCAATGAAATTTGGACTTAACTAGGGTTTGAACATAACTCATAAGAAAAATAAATTAGGTGAACATAAATGAGATTCAGAGAATGATATTATTAATGATTGACCCTAAAACTTGTAGCTCCCCCCTCATATGGGCATCCACATGTTAGGCCCCACCATGTAGTTCCACTTTAATTTGATTAACCACCATCTCTTTATTGGCATATGTTCATACCTTTCCATTTTCTTCTCAATTTAGGCCTTGACTTTCTCCTGTAACTTTATCATATCCAGATTGATCCTTATATTGAGAAGTGGTAGGTAATGGTAAAGTACTAGCTCAAGTGGTTGAGAGTACTTTGATTGTGTGAAAGGATTTGGGTTCAAGTCCTAGGTATGTCAATTTTGTGTTATTATTCATTGTTGTTTTAAATATATGATAATCATGTTGTGAAATAATATGATAATTGAATTATGATTGTTAGCATGAAATATGAATTGGTTTGGTGGTTTGGTATTGATTTAGCTTTGGCATGGTGAGGGGTTCAAATCTTGGTGAACCTAAATTGAACATTTTTTGTCATTTTTAGTTTTGGCATGAAGGTGAAGGGTTAACGTAAACCCTAGAGAAATGGCAGCCAAAGGGGGGGGGGAGAGAGGCTGGAAACGGATCATAAAGGGGTCCATGAATGGCAATAAACATCACCATTAAGTCTTAGGTTCGTTTTATATTATTACCTAGTTTTCAGGACACCTTTAAAAGGCCAAAGTGAGGTAAAGGGAAGGGTTTTGGCAAGCTGAAAATACACCAGAGAGAGAGAGAGCACGAAAATCTGGAATTCTGTGAGTTTGGAGTGAGACTTGAGGGGCTGAATAGAGAGGAGCAAAGGAGGGTTGGTGTTCAAAGGAGAACTTCTCAATTTTCAAGTTAAGCTAAAGGATCCAGGTTAGGGGAGTTTAAACGTTAGAATTTTTATAAGTGTATTCGAATTGCTGGATATATGTATAATTATTGATTTTTGTTTGTGTCTGATTGAATCTTTGTGTTTCTGGAAAAGGAATTATATGTGATTTGTGGTTCCTAGAAGAGGAACTGCCTGGCGGCACACTCCCGGTCGCCAGGCGATGCTTAAAGTTTTATACCATTCTGGGTTTTCCTGATGCACTACCTGGCGGCGATGAACTTCCGCCAGGCGACACGGGGCTGGGATTTGTAGTTTTGTCATTCTAAGGTGTTTTGACAGGATTTTGATCAGAAGGAAACCATGAAGCGATGAATTAGGGATGATGTAACGTCGTATTTTATGGAAACCAGTATAACCAATAGGTAAAATTTGATGAAACAGTGGGAATATGATTTTAGGGTTATGAGTGGGAGTTTTGGATGAATCAATGTTAGTGGTGTGTTGGACGTACTCAAGTTGTAGACCAAGAGGGTTAAGGTTAGAGTCTTGTGTCTCGATTAAGGGTTCGAGGGTGAAAGTAATTAGGAAATGCAGAGAACAGTGCTAGGGAATAAGAGAGGGATCATGTAGCTGCTGTAAATTCTAGGAAACTACCAGGAATCCTTGAACCGCCTGGCGGCACAGGCCTTGCCGCCAAGCGCGTGTGTTGCTGATGATATTGGGTGAAGAGGAGCCATGTTCTTGCTACTGGAACAATTGGAAGGAGTAATGCGATGTAAGGAAGAATGATAATAGGTAAAGGTTAGGGTTGATGTTAAGTGTGGGGAAGGGAAAAAGAATTCTGGTGTAGTTGAATGAGGATCTTAGCGTGAGTGTGGAACTAGTGGTCTAGACCGTTATAGTGTTAGTGGTCCTAGACGATGACTAGAGTCAAGAAAGATTATAAGATTCACCGAAATCACCAATTTGTAGAAAGTGTGTCAATCCAAAGTAAGGAGATGGTTAAAGAATATTTAAAGTGATGGAAATCGGGACAGTTAAGTGGAGTAAATAACAGAGCTTATTGAGGTAGGAGTTATAGGGGCACATTGAGTATTGGAATAGTTGAACCTCTTGTATGACTAATTAGATAATCTAGTTAAAGGTCTATACATGAAGTGTAGGGGGTGTAACTATCTGAAAACATGATTGCACGAGACCTTTGTGGTAAACTTGAACAAAAATCTCGAAAACCAGTAAGAGTATGTTACTGGTGTGGCGCCTGGCGGTGGGATCATAACCATTAGGCGATAGCAAGGCAACAGTGGGGTCTAGAATTGGTGGCACCTGGCGAAAGGGAGTATCCTGCCAAGCGATGGCGGTGAAATCAGGAGTCTCCTGGAGCACGTCCGCCTGGCGGTGTGGGTTGTCCCACTGGGCGGCGGTTAGTGAAATTGCAGTTCTGAGGCACTTGGCGCCAGGCAGTCTTGAAGTTGTGGCGCTTAGCGATACGTGTCCCCCGCTAGGCAATTTGGCTGCTGTAAGTCCTAGTTATTGGACTTTGTAGGGTGTTCTACGAGGCTTTTAGTGGTGCTTCAAAGGTAAGATTGTTGGGTTCCTTGAGTTAAGCTCGGAACGTATCCCTTGAGTTGAGCTGGGGATAGGGGTTAAGCACGTACATTCCTCGAGTTGAGCTCGGAATGGCATCCCTCGAGTTGAGCTCGGGATGGCGGATGAACACGAGGAACCCTTGAGTTGAGCTCGGGTTGGCGAGTGTTGCCGGTGTGAATGTGATGAAGGATTGACCCCAACCAAGGATGAAGGCACATGCTTAAGAAGACTAAGCATGTTTAGAAAGGAAGTTCACTAATCCTTCATCCCTTTTCATTTGTGTTTATTATTTTTGATTCCCAA
>Ga0214545_1006293_pt1 | contig 20755 bp, 12 predicted proteins | sample CNSS4metaG_FD_160064 | JGI IMG/M metagenome (GOLD analysis project Ga0214545, IMG submission 160064) | Root nodule microbial communities from cowpea collected in UCLA plant growth center, Los Angeles, California, USA - CNSS4 | ecosystem: Host-associated > Plants > Roots > Nodule | place: USA...
GGCAGCGTGAGCGCTGGACATCCTGCCTCTGCCATTTTTGGTGAACCTCCACCTGAACCCTAGCTTCTGATAGGTACTGTTGGTATTGTTTGGACAGGTTCATCTGCATTTTTTTGAATAATGAGATGGGAAGTGAATGCCCTGTTGTATGATTTTGAATGTGTTTTTTATTGGTTTTTGGTTTCTGGGAGGTATCTTCGTTTAAGCATTTAATTTTTTGTGTTTGCTTTGAATTCATAGATGTGTATTTTTGTTTTTTCTGAGTTTGTTCTGGTGTGCGAGAAGACCTCAGTGTTGAAATTGAATGAGAACAATGGTAGATGAACTCCTTCAGAACTTCTAATTTGCAGAGAATCAGATTTGATTATGGACCAGCTTGTGGAACTGACGAGTAAAGGAATATGCCTCGGTTCTTACCAAGACCGAGGCAAAAAACTAGGTCTATGGCTTCGGGTGATAACCGAGGCCAAAAGATGTACCTTTTGGCCTCGCCCCAATATGCCTCGGTTCCAGACCCGAGGCAAAATGTGAAAAATAACTGGGGCAGAAAGCCCTTTCTCCACTGGTGGAGTGCCCATTGCAAAATTTTGTATTTAAACATGTTTGCAAAGGGTTTCATCATCTTCCACGTTTTCAATACTAGAAATTACCTGCGGTGCTGGAGAGAGGCTTATGGATGTTGTTTGGGCTACATGGAGCCTATCCCTTCTCCTCTTTAAGTTTGTATCTTCATCCATGGAGGTTTTACCTCTTTTGTGCTAGGAAAGAAGATAGGTCAAAACATTGGAGATGGAGATGTGAATGGGAGGCGATATTGGAGCGTGGAACAACTACCAAAAACCTTGGGAGAGGACTTGATTCTGATCTATGATTTCAATTTCTCCGCTATTCTTCAATTTTGTAAGCCTTAGGTTCTCCACCATGGAGAGCTAAACCTATTTTTTTGAGATTAGATGTAATGAACTTATTTCTTGGGTATTTTAAGAGGTTAACACATATGATTTTCCAATTCAATGTTGGTTTTTGATTTCTATGCTCAATGCTTGTTGTGATTTGAACACCCATGACTTGATTGTGATTCTTGAGGTGTTGGAAAATGTCTCTTGAACCGAGAATAAGGAACATCCATGCTTAATTGCATGATGAACTCATGTTAATCTTTACTTAATTGGATAAATTCAAGTGGAATGAGAGTTAACCTAATCATAGTAATCAATTTGGTAACTTAGGATAAGCCGCATTGGAATCAAGGATCAGGTTCTTTGATCACTATTTCATTAATATTGTTGCGTTACATTTTCTGAATTTGCAAACCCTTTCTTATTATGTTAGAACCTTCGATTGAAAAGGATGGCCACTAGGAAACAACCTAGGGTGAACTCCTAGTACTCCATTTTAACTATTTTATTTGGTTGGGTACAACCTCAATCAGTAATCTTAAGATTCTTGAACTTTATACATGATTTCACTTGTTGATGATCCAAGGGATTGGACTTTGATGAGCCATCATAGGCCTAAAGTCTTTAGGGATAGGATTTGAGTATATTTGTAAGTTGACTTTTGTTTTTGTGAAATTTTTGTCTAATTGAGTTGGAATCGAGAGAGTTGTCAATTGTTGCACAAGTCTCTTGGAAAAATGATATTTGGATAAATTCAAGTGGAATGAGAGTTAACCTAATCATAGTAATCAGTTTGGTAACTTGGGATAAGCCGCATTGGAATCAAGGATCAGGTTCTTTGATCACTATTTCATTAATATTGTTGCGTTACATTTTCTGAATTTGCAAACCCTTTTGTATTATGTTAGAACCTTCGATTGAAAAGGATGGCCACTAGGAAACAACCTAGGGTGAACTCCTAGTACTCCATTTTAACTATTTTATTTGGTTGGGTACGACCTCAATCAGTAATCTTAAGATTCTTGAACTTTATACATGATTTCACTTGTTGATGATCCAAGGGATTGGACTTTGATGAGCCATCATAGTCCCAAAGTCTTTAAGGATAGGATTTGAGTATATTTGTAAGTTGATTTGTGTTTTTGTGAAATTTTTGTCTAATTGAGTTGGAATCAAGAAAGTTGTCAATTGTTGCACAAGTCTCTTGGAAAAATGATATCTAGACTTTTCACTTTATTACTTGTACAATTTGGTACACTTGCCAATATCATTACATTAAGCTTTCTAAAACACGACGAAAGTGTTTCATCTGACAAGTGCAAAAAAAAACTTGTTAGCTTTGCTTCGTCTAATAAGTGAAGTCTTCATTAGATGATAAAGACACAAACTTATGCTAACACCATATATTTCAAAATATCTCTTTCTTAGTTTACTATGTTGTAAAGAATGTCTTCATCCTACATTTATCAAGAAGATCTTTTAAATCACATGTCTTCATCAATGATCTCTTGAAAGACATGCTAAAGTTGTTATGCACCAACAACCATCTTGACACCCTTGTATGTCAACTTATAAAAATCTCTAGAGTTTCAAGAGATGATATTTTGGTGATGTTTAAAGATGCTAATGAAGATTCAATACCTAATACAGTTTTTTTTTATTTGTATTTGAGTCTTTCACCAAAGGTACTTGTTAGAACACTAAAATACAACACACAACCTATAAAAATGAGGTAAAATGAGTTCAACATTTTCTGAAAATTAAAATAATGTGAAAAATGAAAATTAGTGTTTTTAATCGATTACATGATCAATTCATTTTTTTCTTGAGAGGTTCTAAGAATAAATGATCGATTATGTAAGGAGATAATAAATTCAAGCAAAATGATTTTTCAGGTTTTAATGTTCCTAGTAATATAATAAATTATGTTCTTTTTCTAATTGATTCAATTAGTTTTTGCAAGTAGTGAGGAGTGTGTGTAAGACCTGTAAAATTTAATTAATTAAATAATTAATTAATTAATAAATGCGGGTAGTGGGAGCCTTTATGGTCTTAGTTATTGATTGATATGATGTGGAATAGTGTTAGTAGAAGTGGTTAAGAGTACTTGATTGTGTGAGAGGATTTGGGTTCAAGTCCTATGTATGTCATTTATGTGTTATTGATTTATTATTATTTTAATAATATGTTTGATCTTGATGCATGATAATATAAACTTAGAGTTTTAAGAATTATCATGAAACATGAACTGGTTGAATGGTTGTGCATTGAGTTGACATTGGCATGGTCATGGGTTTGAATCTTGTTAGACCCAAATTAAGCTTCCTTTTTGCTAAAATTAGTTTTGGCATGAAGGTGAAAAGGCAGAGAAACCCTAGCTGACAATGGGCAGGAGGTTAACCATAGAGGCTAAATTGGAAGAACTAAGGCAAGCCATTGGGAGCAAGGAAGAAACAAAGATTAAGTAAGGAAACCAGGTTAGGGGAGCTGGACCCTGCGTTTTTACTTCGTGTTGTTAATTGCATGAAATGTATGTTGAATTGGATGCATATACTCTGCTTATTTCATGTATTCTTCGTGTTTCTGGAATTTTCCAGAAACCTCCTAGCGGGTGATGAACTACCGCCAGGTGACTCATCCCATTTCTATGCAATTATGTGTTCCTGTAGAGGAACTGCCTGACGACATAACCCTAGCCGCTAGGCGACGCAAGCCACGCCACCTAGTTTCCGGGTTTTCCTATGAACGGTCTGGCGGTGGTAATTGACCCGCTAGGCGACGTGAGCCATGTTGTCTCGATTTTGATGTTTTCTGGGTTCTGAGCTATTTTTGATCAGTGGAAATGGAGTTGTTATCATAAATTCATAAAAAGGAGATGATAAATTGTGAAATTTCGTGGTGGCGCGTGAGCATTAAATGAAAATAGCTATATTTGAATATTAGGGTTGACAAAATTGGGGTTTTTGATGAAGTGGGTGTAATGGTCGTAGTTGCACTAAAAAATGTTGCTGGAGATTGTTAAAATTGAATAATTGGAGCATTGTTACCATGTTCATGTGCAAAATAGCTAAGATAGGCAGAGGAGAGTAGTGGGGAACTGTTAGGGAGTCTTCGCAGGTGCTGAAATTCTGGAAAATTGCCTAGAAATATAAGTACCACCTGACGGCACGAGGCTTATCGCCAGGCGCCAACGCAGGGGCAGTGATACTACGTGGTTGTGATGGCAGGCACTAGGTTGGGTTCTGTTGCAGCCTTAATTGGAACTAGAAGAATGGATTTGGTGATATCTTTGGGTAATTAATGATAGAACCCTAATGCATAAATTAAAGTAGTTGGCTTAAACTTAGAATTTGATGGTATCAATTATTCTAAGACTTGCTCATATAAAGTGTGATATAGTGTAAATTATGGATGTGGACAAGCTATGTGAAGGAGGTCCAGAAACTTGACCTGTTCTTTGATTGAGTTTAGATTTATGAGTGAAGTATTGGTAAACACTTAGGTAGCAGTGAATGGGAATTAAACACAAAGCTAATACTTGAAATGTGAGTGGAGTTGTGATCCATCTAGGAGGAGTTGACATGGAATGGGTTAGGGATGATTGTAAGGACTAGAACTAAGGTTAAGGAATAAGTAAAATGAGTGGATTGTGGCATAGCAGGGATGAATAAGGTTAACTTTAAGAAAGCTAAATTTTCGTAGACTTGGGTGGTTGAACTTAAATGGAAGTAGGAACCTTCGTAATAAGTTAACCACTAGAAGAGTGATTCAAATAAATTGGTCAAAAATATCATGAGTCTTGATGCTTGGATTGAGGAGCAGAATCTGTTCGGGATTACCAAACACCAATATTGTGCAGGTACTGATACAACGCCTAGCGGTAGTTTTAGGCCGCCAGGCGATAGTTTCCAAATCAGAGAGGTTCTAGAATATGGGGCGCCTAGTGGTCAGGGTCATTCCGCCTGGCGACACCTGTAGGTAGTGGCACCAAAGGTGCTTGGTGATACGTGTCCCTCGCTAGGCGGTCTGGAAGCCTGTTGCGTCTGGCAACTCGTGTGTAGTGTCAGGCCATATTGCTGCAGCAGAACTTGAATTGCTTGCGTTGGAGGTGCGTGGTCTACAAGGCCTTGGTGATACTTTAAAGGTCGACTTGCTGGTATTCCTTGAGTTGTGGCTCGAAACGTATCCCTTGAGTTGTGACTCGGGATAGGGGTTAAGCACGTGGCATTCCTTGAGTTATGGCTCAGAATGACATCTCTTGAGTTGTGGCTCGGGATGGTGGATGAACACGAGGAACTCTTAAGTTGTGGCTCGTGTTGGCGAGTGTTGCCGGTGTGAGTGTGCATGTTGTGGCGTGTACGGATGAGTCCAGTTAGATTGTCATCCTTAGTAATAAGCTAACGAGTTTGGTAGTCTTGGGAAGTTACGAATGTTATTCGTATTGGGAACTCCACCTGGCATTACAGAGTGTGGTCCGTACCATGATTTCCTGAACGTGCTCTACCAGTTGTGGTTGATAGGTGTGGCAACAAAACATCTTGAAGTACTCATCAGAAGACGTAGAACACGGGACATGGTGTGATCTAAATTATATGTTTTGTATGCATATATTTTATTCTGTTTGCTCACCCTATCTGCTTGTGTTTGGCGATGACCATTTATTGCGTTACACATGAGTAGAGGATTTTGCAGGTGGATTTGGTGAGGCATAGAGTCGGAGCGGGGCTAGTCTTGGGAGAAGAATTTTTATCAGAGTTTTATGTTTTTATGAGTTTCAATAAATTGTAATACTTTATACTTCTAAACTTTGATATTGTAATGAAGTTTTATAATATTGAATTTGAGGTATTTCATATTGACGAAATAAAGTTTTAAATTTCTCACATTTTTGGGAAAGGAGGTTTCATTAAATGACTCTTATCAATATTTTTTTATTTTATTATTTAAATTCGTAATATCCTATTGGGATGCTACAGTGTGCTTAATCGATACATGGTGTATTAATCGATTATTTTGAAGAGTATCATTCTCAATCTTTGTAAGAATTTTTAAAATCACTAAGAGATATATACAAAGGTTTTTTGAGATCAAAATGCAATCAAAGATTTCAAGAATTCTCAAAGGTTGTGTTGTGTAAAAGAGTTCTTAGTGTGTTTCTTCTTTGGTAACTTCGTTCCATTTCTTTTTAGTTTTGGAATTATTTCCAACCAGTAGTGTTTTTATGGGTTTGTTGGTATAGAGTTTATAAGGCTAGACATCTTCTTGTATAGTTGAAGAATGGAAAAGACCAAAATCCTCTTGAAGTGGATCAAGAGTGGATAGGACAAAGATCCTATTTGATATCTACTGTAAGATTGAGTCTGATATCCTCTAGAGTTTGCTGGTGCAATGTGGCTCCAGAAGGGGGTTGAATAGAGCTTGTAGACAGTTTGGAATCATTTTGTGCATATATACTATGACAAATAAAATTAATGTAAAGAGTAAGGTAGAACTTTCAATTACAAAGTAGTATAATATCAACCTCTTAGTAATCCTCAAACCTTTAGTTTGTGAGCAAGAGCATTAGTGTGTTTGTTTGCAACCTAAAAGAGTTTTCTTGATCTTGTACCCATCTTAGGACATTCTTTTAGTTAGAAAACTTGTGATCTTAGGCTCACAAACACACTAATGCTCTTATTCGACTGAATATCAACCTCTCTTAGTATCTTTCTTAATCTTTCCTTGAGATCAAGAACTCTCAATTACAAAAATAAGTGATTGACACTCTCTTAGCAGGAGTGTACAACACAACTCACATGTTACAACTTCACTTAGTGAAGAATATTACAATAATCAAGGTCTCAACCCAATTTCTCTAAGACATTATTGATATGACAAATTTACAACACTTTGTTGTTTGTCTATTCTCCTTTTCGTGTTCTTCTCGCATGGCTTAGCATTCATTATATAATTTTTGTTTCAGCTAGCCGTTGACACTTTGAATTGCAACTCTTCATTGCAATCTTCTTGAAATTGAATTACTTGATCAATTCTTCAATTTGATTCTTCATTTTGAATCTTCAACACATTTTTCAAGACTTTAATTCTGAATCAACTAATGCGTTTTAGGATATCTTTCTTCCTTTTGTGATTGAGGTCATACTTGATTTGAGTTCTGCTCTTTTCAACCTTCACAAAAGGAAACTTTGTGCAACTTGATTCCGCATTTGAATCATTAGAGTAATATACCTTCAATGAATCAAATAGTTCATTCATAGTTTATTTCCTTAATGCTTATACTGTTTTAAACAATTGGTCAATATATTATTTGACATGAATAATTAGAGATCAAAACAAATAACAAACCATCAAGGTGTATTATAAATGTTTCAACAATTAAGGTCGTCTGACACTTTGGTCATCTAACGACTTAAGCTGCCTTGGTTGTCTGCCTTGATTGTCTAACCCTTGGTCGTGTAACACCTTAGTCGTCTGCATAGTGACTTAGGTTGTCTATAGAATTGGATCGTCTAATGCTTTAACCTAATGATTGCTATTGTTGGACTCATCTAACACCTTGACTCATTTAATCATTAGACTTGTCTTATGTTAAGACTTGGCCTTTGCATTTACCAAACTTCTTGCTTTCTTTGACACACATTTAAATATATGTAAGCAAAAATACATATTGTGTATTTTAATCATCAAACCATATCAATCAATTCCTTAATCTTACTATCTTTATTAGACATTCTCTTTCAGTCGTCTAATGACAATTTCACTTTAAACTTGAGACTTACTCGTCTGATAGAGTATTTTGCTATCATCAAAACCTTATTGATTGTTAGGGCTAGTCTAATTTAACAATTTCCCTTTCTAATGATCACAAAACCAATTATTAATAATTCATTGTATAACTATCAAGGCAATCAATCATATATAAAGTAGAATAAATCAAAAGTATATCAGATTACCAATATAACAATTTATGTCAACATTTATGATTGGTAAGCATAATCTCAATTATCAAAATATGCAAGATTATGATTATGATATCAGAGTTAATAGGTACAAGATCACAAAGCGGAATTGAAAACAATAAAATCATTCTTTAAATTTGAAATGTTATGATGGAATAAACCAAAGTTGGAATGAAACGATAGACTTAAAACAAAATTTCTAGAAACATTCAAAAGCGAAAGATCTAAAGCTTCCAAACTGTTGCCGCTTTATTATTCTTTGCTTATCCCCTTTTCTTTTCTTCTATCTTTTTTGTCAGCATAAAAAAGCGATAGAAGTAAAAGACATCAACATAGCTACGGGGCAAGCTTAGGTGAAGACAGGGTGTGAAGTATGTCATGAAGGTAATATGTGTCATGAAAGGAAGCCTTCATTTTGATGGACATGCTATCAGCAACATGTTAAACATGTTCCTGTTGTCGAGCTTCATATGCTTCAAGGAAACAAATGATGTATCTTTATTCTTATGCTACAGTCATCTCTAGAATCTTTTTCAAAATGTCTACCAGTTTTTGTGGTTTTACGAGTTTCATGCCACTACATATTTGGTATGTTAGGGGGATTTAGAAACTCTTATGGAAAGGTAATAGGTGTAGAAGGTGATTCTAATTTAGATGCAGGTGTCATAAAAGATGGAGAGACATCTTCTTTTAAAGATCACGAGGATGGGGAAAATTGTGGTTTCCGACGTGTAGTACGCTTTTGACATATATTAGGTTTTCCTTAAGGACACGGCGTAGAGGATTTTCTCTTGTGAAAGGAAAGAATATTTTTGTTTGAGCTCATTGTCACAAGACATCTCTAAATTAAGAGGAGAGATGTGATTATGTATCTAGCAATGATTGGAATAAATAAATATTGGTCACACTTTACAAAAGGATGTAGTTCAGACATTAAGAAAGATTTTATAATTTGCAACACTTAATTTTTAAAATCTTTGAAAAATAGGAAACAACTAAAGTTATTTTGAAAGAGAATCATAATCTTTCTAAACCAGATATTTTCAGAATTATTTGAAATCAAAGATATTTTCATAATTGATTAAAAAAATATTGTATATAAGAATTTTTTTAAAACCAAAGCGGTATTTGTCAATCAAATAAACATTCGGTACTAATCATAATCAAATATGCATATTGTCTAAGTGCAATGCATATGATTACGAAAATGTCATTAGAATGCATGAAGTAGAATGAAAAATATCTTTGATATAGTTATGAGTGTGCACCCTCATCATCCTATTGGAACATTTTTCTATTCTTAATACTTCCAATTTAATAAACAATCTCTACAATCTAAACTTAAACTCTTAAACTTGCAAGACTCGACAAACCCATAACCCTCAAGTCATCCTAAGGATGAACAACTCAGATATCGTTACATGTAACATCTCTTTTAATAGTGCATTACTACTAAATAAAACTTCACATAGGTGATAATCCATGAGCGGTTACAACAAGATACACAACTACACTTTTACAATCATCCAAAATAACCATGGTAGTATATAAGGTTTTCCACATCTACGAACTAAAGGAACTAAAAAATGGCAACAAATACTACCAACTTATCATAAAAAAATCACATAACCAAGAAGTTCTAATATAAGAACTAGACAGTTGCATCAACATCTCTGTCCTGGGTACCTCACTACCTACTTCCTTATTTGCTCCAACTGGTAAAGGAGGTCATCACAAAAAAAGAACAACAAACACAAGACAAAAGGACAATATACAAAAGAAGTATCATAAATCATGAATCAAATCATATTAGAAAACTAAGTAATTCACACTATTAAAGCCACAAAGAAAATCGTAAAACACCCATTAGACTTAGTTATCTAGATAACAATTATCCAGATAACAAGCATTGGGGTATAACTACTTGGAAGCTTAGACACTTGTGATGGATAACTTCCACCCACAAGGTTAGTCCTATATTGGTTCCTATAACTACAAATGGTTCTTCCAACCAGGACCTCTTACTACTCTCCACTCCTAATTCATTTTCCTCTGAGTTTGAATGATTAGTAAAGTGTTAGGATAAACTTCCAAATTTTGAGTCCCTACATCAATGTACACCAAAGCACATATACTTCAAAAGGATTTTCCCTTGAAAATCCATTCATCATTCTCAATTAACATTTTAACAAGTCTCATACATTATATCATCAATATACAACACACATATCCATTTACAAGGTTATCATCATCACATTTTCATACATCATTATATTCCAAAAGTTCATATCCCAAACATTCACATAATCACCAAGTATATTACACAATAACTTAACAAATCATGCAAATTGGTTAGGAGTTTTAAAAATAAAACTTCACCTTGTACAAAACTCCAAAAGTTATTTTCTTACATTCAAATTAAAGATAATTGAATCAAGAACTCAATGAAAAAAGAATCAACCCAAAATGCTATCTATAGAAAAAGTTATGCACACAACTAAAATTCTAGAAAACCAGAGGGTTGTTCTACATATACTTCTTCCTTGATAAAACCATTTAGGAATGCACTTTTCACATCCATTTGATGTAGTCTTATATTACTATATGCAACAAAAGAAAGTAATATGTGAATAACTTCTATTCTAGCAAGAAGAGCATAAGTTTCAATATAGTCAATACCTTCTTGTTGAGAGTAACCTTTAGGTACTAGTCTAACCTTGTTTGTCACGACTTTACCTTGCTCATCAAGTTTGTTTTTATATACCCATTTTGCTCCAAAGATGCTTTTTATTTTAAGGAGGATTCACAGTGTTCAGACATCATTCTTTTCAAATTGATCTAGCTCCTCCTTCATTGCTTCTATCCAAAATTCATCTTAAAGCTTCATTCACATTTCTAGGCTCAATTTGGGATGTCATTACTTTTTGTGATTTTTGAGCTTTGATCTTGTTTTGACTCCTTTCTTGGGATCATCTAAAATGTGTTTAGTTGGATGGTATTTCTTTATGTCTGAGGAGGGTTCCTTTTCTTTAGTAGGAGCGTCTAGTCCTTTTGATGAGTCATTTTATGCATTTACTTCCCCTTCTTCTGATAAGGCACTGTCTACTAAGGGAGGTCTAATGCAGGGTCATCCATAGTGAGGCATGTTCTAGTATCCTTTGTAACCTACAAGTCCTAAACATTCTTCTAACTTTGATAATTTCTTATCATGCTTGTAATCATTAAATTTTATATGTATGGTTTCTTCCAAAGTACAAGTCCAAAAGTTATATGCTTTATATGCTTTGGACGTTTCTGATTAGGAAAGTAGGATACCTTCATCACTTCTAGAATCAAATTTTCCTAAATTATCTCTTATATTCAATATAAAACATTGTATACCAAAAGGATGAAAATATGAAATTTTGAGCTTTCTTTCTTTCCACAATTCAGAAAGAGTCTTTTTTATCAAAGGTCTTATGTAGACTCTATTTTGTAAATAACAAGTTGTATTAACTGCTTCTGTCTAAAAATGTTTAGGTATGGAGTTAACATTTAACATGGTTCTAGCCATTTCTTGTAAATCTCTATTTTTTGTTTCCACTACACCATTTTTTTATGGAGTTCTTGGAGTTGAAAAATCATGTGTAATACCAAAACTTTCAAACAATTGGCAACGTTTTTCATTTTGAATTTACCTGCCATGATCACTTCTAGAAGAAAAAATTGTTAGACCTTTTCATTTTGTACTTGTTTAATAAACTTCAAAATATTTGGTAAAATTCATCCTTATTTCTTAAGAATTTAACCCAAGTTCATCTGGTTAAGTCATCAACAATTTAGAAACTTAGTTCTTATTAGATCGAATATATCAATATGAACCATCTCAAGAGGTCTTTGCGTTGAAGCATCATTTATGCTTTTAAATTAACTTTTAACTTCTTTGCTCTTCACACATGATTCACATAGAAGATTGTCTTTGAATGACAAATCCGAAAAGTAGTCTCAAGTTTATGTGGTCACACTTCTTATGCCATAGCCAATGATTTTCCTGTGTTGTCATAAACCAAGACACCTTTTGAGTTGTCAATTCATCCATGTCATTCTTATACATGTTTCCTTGCCTCTTTGTGGTAAAAAAAATGAGTACCATCTTGTTTAATTATAATACATTTATCTTTATAAAAGACTACATCACGATCATTGTTACAAATTTTGACTTATGCTCAATAGATTATGATTCGACCCCATCAATTAATGAGATATTCACTATAATAAAAACAACAAATAGTGATCAAATTTTCGGTCACTAGATGACTAAAATCGGTCACTGAAGGAAATAGTGACCAATATAATAACTAAAAAAATTGGCCACTTTTTTGTTTGTGACTAATCTGTCCAAATTTGTGACTTAATCACTAACCAAATTTTTGACCGAAATCAATGATCAAATTTGGTACAAAATTTGTGACTGAAATTTATGACCAAATCTACGTGACCAAATTTGTAATTGAAATCTATGACCAAGTTTGTAATTGAAATCAGTGACCGAATCTGTGATGAAAATCAGTTTCCAATTTTAAAATCTTGATTCTGTTATTTCCTTTTTCAATTTTTTGTTTCTTTGTTATAAACCTAATATATATATATATATATAGATATATATATATATATATATATATATATTTTTTTATAGGACCAAAGTGTACTCATTGGGTTCACCTAGTTGTGTTGGTACTCGGCTTCTGATGGATCCTTCCTTGCTCCGGTGGTCGTCCCGAACCGATGCAGAGGTGCCTGCAAAAGATACTTCGATGCCTAAGTTAGCGCTAGTTTTGTCAAGGATTCAAAGAATATTTAATGCGTAATCAATGCATAGAATAGTTTGTTATTTATACCTTTTTTACTTGTGGGTCCTACCTGACATGGGCTTCTAGGCCCAAATCCCATTTTTAGTTACCTCTGGGTCCAGTCCTAATGAGTAATTTACCAAGAGGTCCTTTGGAAATTATTGGTAATCGCAAGTAGGGCTGTGGTGAGTGTTCGGTATCCGGTATGCGACCATGTGGATTTGAGTGGCTGGGTCCTTCCTGTCCGCCTAACCCTTTAAGTGGTTGTGATTGGATGGGGGCTGCTTTACTGGGGTTCTGAGGAATAAGCGGCCTGAGAGAGACACTAGAAGTCGTGTTCTTCATAAGGGAGCTTAGTATCATCACGTGGTTTAGAGGGTTGTTACTGGTCCCAGGCCGTATGGGGGGAGCTTCCATCTTGGAGTGGGCAGCTCTAAGGAGTGTTGAGGGCCGCATGCTGTATAGGGTAACCTTCCTTCTGGAGTGGACAACTCTGAGGAGTGTTGAGGGTCGCATGCCATATAGGGTAACCTTCATTCTGGAGTGGGCGGCTTTGAGGAATGCTGAGGGCCGCATACTCGTGTGGTGTGGTTGGGACAATATATATATATATATATATATATATATATATATATATATATATATATATATATTACACAATTTCCTTATTAGAGTATATTTACATAAATTTTTCAAAATAATACAATCATAAAAGTATTGATAATGTTTCTATATTACTAAGATTCAGTGTAAACAATACACAATAGTAATAAGGAGATAAATCTTTGAACATATGTATGCATTGACTCTTTCACAATATCATAAATCAAGGGATTGAGGGCCTTGGTTGCCATGTTGTTTCACTATTGTTTTTGGATTAGAGTTATATGGAATTCTCATTAGACTGATTGATAGTGGTTCTATCTGAATTGTTCTATTGAACTCGAGGGATGACATTCTAGATGAACGAGAAAGGATGACATTGAAGCTTCTGATGATTCTGTGGAGAATTGTTGATTCTCTCCTGCAACCTTCACGTTCTTTCCCTCCAAAGCAAACTTTCATTCTTAACTATTTCTACCAAGTTTCTTTGATGATTTATTTTAATCACTTTTCTCACAGTTGCTTTTGAGTTGTATTATTCACCTCCTTCACTTTATTCCTTGTTAAAGGAAGGGAGTTTTAGTAAGGTGTAATTTGAAAATCCTGTAAAAACTTTAAATCCAAACAAACTCTTCATTCTTAAATCCTTTCTCATAACTGTATTGGCAGGTCCAAAAGTTAAGTCTTCAAACAAAGTAAGATCATCATCACAGTTAAATGTAGTAAGTTAAAAATTAACACGGTTAAATAATAGCTAATTTATTTAAGTGTAACGTGTAACGTCCTAGCCAGAAATTACTTATTTAAAATAAAAGTTTGGAGAATATATTAATAACCTCATTTAATTAACAACTTCTTTCCCAAAACGCGAGAAAATTTAAAACATTTATTTCAATGCGCCAAACTGAACTAAAACCATGGTGTTCAACTATAACAAACATAAAGTGTTTATAAATCCAATACAAAATATTTTCTAAACTACTATATAAGAAAAAAATGAATAAACTCCCATAGCAATTCCCCCACTCCATCGCTAACCATCCACACGCTCACCTGCATCAACATCTGTTCCCATGTAACAAGTTACATGATCATCACCAAACACACACATATAGGGTGAGCTCAGTTAAAAAAATAACAACTAAAACAAGACATTAAGTGAAGCAACTCAAAACTACAACCCAAGTTAGATTTTCCCATTCCTCAATGCATCAACTTTCAACCAATAATTTAGGCACCTCTTGATTCTACACCCTTTGGTGAGTACACTGATCAATCTTTGCTGCACGAGTGTCTACTCGCCCCTCCGACTACAAGCCACCACCTGATAGTCCACATGTGGGAATGAATTTGCCACGGTCTCACACCGCGACACCAAGTGGAGTTCCCCAAAACAAACATAAGTTCGTAGTTGTCCCCAGACTACCAAACTCAATCAGTTACACTAAAGAGGGCAATCATCTGGAACCCAACCGTACAAGCCACGATCTCGCACACTCCACTAGACTTCCAAAACCACCAGGCTACAACCTCGAGTGGCCACGTGTTACCCCAATACAAGTTGCACTCGTAACTGGGCCCCGAGCAAAGTATCGTATTAAGACCTCCTTCCAAAGTTGTGTAGAATTCCATGTGTAACCCATCGTTGCGCCTGAAATCGCCTAACGCATCACATGCGTCGCCTGGCACTGTCTATTAATAGTATTAGTAGCTATCGCCTAGCGTTGTCTATTAGTAGCTATCGCCTAGCGGTCCAATCCTCTCCCGCCAGGCGCTACACCAGTAACGCGAAACTACTGGTTTATGTATTCCAAAACGCAAGTTCTAAAGAACCAACATTCAAGGCACACAATTTCATAATGCGAATATATGTATTTAATCATAGTAGCATCAACATTTACACTTTGTGAATACCCCTTGTGGTCCCCTCAATATAGGTTAGATTTCATAACCTTTATTATTATTATTATATATATATATATAAAATAAAAGAATCCAACGTGAATGGAATTCACGTAACTTGCTAAAATATAATGTAAGCAAATATTTTCCATTCAATAAGTGAAACCCGTGACAAACCAAAGCTTTTAAGATATAGAACAAAATCTGCACCAAGGCACACGATGTGGACCCTACCAACTAACTAAACTTAAGATGTAAATAAAAGGTAAACCATTATATATAAAATCTGCACCAAGGCTTCGTACGTAAAACATGAATAGAAAAACTATTAGGATTTCCTTCCAATAAAAGCAAAACCACGTTACTAAAGCCTATACTATTAAATAATAGGAAGTCTGCACCTAAAATAGAGACCAATACCTGTGTGATTTGCACCCCCGAACACTTGAAAAGAAAAGACAGAGACCACTTCGCAAAACCACATTTGGTCACATTTTGTACCAGCCATTAACCCTCTGTGCAACGTGAACTACTGTACCAAGAAAAATAGGGTTTGAACCCAAAAAGCTGCCCCGCATACACTGCACCAAAACTCCATTCCAACCAAAACTCCACACCACTTACATGTGAAACCATAGGTGCGGAAAAAGAAAAAGAACTAGAACCAAAAATGCGATTATACCCAAACGTATGGGGTCTGCACCGCAAGCATAAAGAGAAAAACATTGGCAGTATCCATGGCAGCAAAGTAATCAGTAAAAGAATAAACAACAACCACTAAGAGTCCAGACAAAACAAGAAACAGGTGTAAAAAGCCAAGAAAGAAAACAAAGTCAGCTCCCCTAACATGTAATTCCTGCTAAATTTTAATCCACGGACACTCTTCTTTGCGCCAACTTTAATCTCCGCCCTTGAGACCTTCTCCCAACCTTCTAATGCCTTCCTAACTCAACTCTTTCAGGATTCTAAACTCTCTCATAATAGCCACACGAATTTAACCTAGTCCCCTTCTCTTTTTAGCCCTAAAATAATTTTAATAAAATAAAAACCAAAATAATTGAAATCTTCTACTTAATTTTTGTCCTTAAAGTCTAATTAAGACTCATAACTCCCTTGTCTATGTCCAACCACTCGATTATCAAGTTAATGCACAACCAACTCAACCAATTCCTATTTCATGATAACTTTTATAAATCTAGAAATGTATACTCTCTTATCACGCCCAACACATCATAAAAATAATAAAATTAAATAATTTACACAATTGTCATACATAGGACTTGAACCTAAGTTCTTTCATACAACCAAGTACTCTCAACCATTTGAGCTAATATTTTTTTACATGATAAAGGTTAACATTAATTGCCATAAAGGCTTCCACTACCCGCATTTATTAAATAATTATTTATTTAATTATTTAAATTCCTCGGGTCTTACATAACGTCCCATTTAAGTAATAAAATAATTAAATGAAAACATTACACAAAATAATATAAGAGGCTGAGTCACGGAGTATAATGTCACTTCTTACAATACCCAAGGTACTCAAATAAAAATATTGAGGCACACCATGATGCCAATAGAAAACAAAGTATGAGGATCGATAGTATTCAAAATGAATGCCCAAAGAGCAGACTAATACATAGGCTATAGCCCTAAAGAAACTTGGACAGCAGAATCCAACTCAGATAGACTATGCAGCGGAATCTCAATTACCCTGTTGACCACAAGGAGTTCTCGCATCTGCTCACATCAATAAATTAATGATCATCACAAAAATAGAAAACCACACACACAGAACATACAACAAGTAGAGAGGGTAAACTAGAGTAGAAAATGATTTTATCATATAAGTGCATACATTTTCAAAGTCCAAGATACATACATCAACCAATCATGTGATGACTTGCAACTAATACACTAAGACTCAAGACACGACTTATCTGGATACGTATAATTAGTCGGATTCAGCGGATGCTTGCACTTGTGGTGGCCTTTACTGCTCTACCGAGCTAATTGTTATAGTGTTTCATCCCCCCATGCACAAGGTTAGCCTTAAAGTGTTCCAGGCCTCCTGCTACTCTCACCACTTGAGTCAGTACGCTTTACGTGAGACTCACTGACTCTTTAGAGTGTCAGGATGCAATCCTTACCTTGAATCCTTACTAAATTATATAAATGAGACACCACCATGAACTCCCACTAATAGGGTTCATGGACTTACGTCCTGACCAAATGAGGCACCACCATGAGATCTCACCTAGAGATTCATGGGATTGCGCCTTGACCTATGAGGCACCACCACGAAACTATCGTGGAATTACATCTTGACCACACCAACATCATGTTCCATCAATCAATATAACATTATTGTTGATACCAATTCCATGTCACTTTTATAACCAATCATCCCATACTCATTACACACCAAGATCAAGCCAAACTCATCATTCACAATCCATAAACCATTTTACTCATGCATATTCACTCATCTCATACTTTAACATAGCAATCCAACTTAACAACACATTATGCAAACGATTTTCGGATTTTAGAAATAAAATAACAGCTTGTGTAAAGCTCCAAAAATTTTGTATTTATATTCAAATTAAATATTATTGAATCAAGAACCAAATGAAACAAGAACCAACTTAATTGAATAACTATAAAGAAAGTTATGCACGAAACAAGCAATAAAGGTCAATGCTGTCAACAACCAAACTACAGTGATCTTGTGATAAAAACTGCTCTCACTATAGAGCTTCGATTCAAGATCGGAGCGGTCAAAGTCAAGAACTATGTGTTAAGGATCAGCTGTTAAAATATAAGCTCGATCCAACGATTAACGCAATAGGAACCTTCATTTTACGAAAAGTGTGCAGTGTTGTCAACAACCAAACTACAGTGACCTTGCGATAAAAACTGCTCTCACTACATAGCTCCGATTCAAGATCCGACCGGTCACAATTAATAATTATGTGTTAAGGATCAGCTGTAAACATTTAAGCTCGATCCAACGGTTAACAAAGTAGGAACCTTCATTATACGAAAAGTGTGCAGTGTAGAAAAAAGAGTAAAGCCACATCAATCAAACATACTCGCACACCATACATTTTTACAACCAACAACCTCATTCAAGCATCACAGCCATACAAACATGTCAAAAATCGGCAAAATAACTTTAAAAACATAAACCCTAGCTTCTCTCACCTGGAAAAATACTAGTCAAGGTCTCAGACACTCAAACAGTTGAGCACTGTAGCTCTAAGAGCATATTCAAAGCTGGAAAAAAATAGCTGACAGATTTAGGACAAGCTCACTACGGTAAACCCTAACTGAAATCACAAAAATATAGCTAGATGGGAGAGGATACGAGTTGAAGACCAACTTATGTGACGTAGGAACGGAGTTGAGCTAGCTTGAAGATGGAGAGATCCAAACCCTAGCAGAACTTCTGTTGAGGGGAGAAAAAGAGAGTAAGGTACTGTTTTTGCACGAATAACAAAAATGAGAGGGGTTAAACTGTCTTAGGAGCTTTAGACACCCTAAGACCAGCCCTTAGACCCAACAAATGGAGCTAAGTCCTTTAAATTTTTAGGGCAGAAATAGAGGATTTTACATTAACTATGTATAATAATTAGAAACTTAATACACGTAATTTAAATCATCATTTTTATACAATAATTTATCTTTATGACGGATTTGAGATAAGTACATGGGGGAAATCATGACTTGTCATATAAGAATATCGATCTTGCAAGGAATCTTAATGTTTCTTAATGGAAAAATCTGAATCATAAATAATGCAAATCAGGCACTTCTAAATAAAACTGACATTCTAAAGCATTTAATATTTAAACATATGTAGAAGGTTTCATATACAATAATGGAAATGGTTTCTATGCGGATATATTTTATTACTAACCAACATTTAGAAACATGCTAAATCTATTATATGGCATCATCTATAAGTGATATGAATAACTCATATCATTGATTTATGCAAGAAATAGTTCTTGCGCTAATAGATATTAGCATAGTTACATGTATATAATTCCTAGTAAATATTCTCAGAAGCTGCTGACAAACAGCCCCATTAAGGTAGGTTGAATATGAAACTCAACTTGAAGCTAAGTTGGTTTTTTTTTACGGTACATAAGACTTTATTTTTTTTTCTAAAAAAAAAAATTGATGAAAACAAAGAAATGACGACATGGGTACAAACAAATTTGCACGAGGTTGGACTTTTAATGACGACAAATAAGGATTTTGGTTGCAAAAGTAGGGTCCATAACAAAATTCAGAACCCAAACAATTTACATCATGACAACTATCACATATATTATCACAATACCTCACCAGCTCACCATACCTCAGCCACGAACAAGTGCTTCTTTACTATACATTTATTATTAACCTTTTTTCAAAACTAAAAATTGTAGTACTGAGTAATTTTTTTAATCATTAACTTTAATTTAAACAACTAATAATTTCAACAAATAATTATCTAATTTGAATTTGAAATTAAATTTGAATTTTTGAATTTTATACCTTTTGTATTTTAATTTTTTTATAAAATTCTATTAATAGATTTTATATTTTGCTATATTTTAAATTTATATTTTTTTCTAAATAATTTTTTTTAAAAGTTCTACACTTTTATAATATTGAATATTTGATAATATTATATTTTTTTTGCCATAATTTTTATTATTTAATAAAAATTAATTAATTAATATTGAAATAATAAAAAACTAGGTAAATGTATGGATATGAGTATATACTGTTATTCGATGGAGATGGAGACAAGACAAAAATTTAATACCCGTTGTGTTTAAGTATGGTAATAAAGATAAAAGTTTTTAATGGAAATGGGTATGGGATAGCGACTTCCAGGGCCGGCTCAAGGGCAAAGAGAGTAAAGAATTAATTAATTAATTAAGTATAAAATTATTTTTAAGAAAAAAAGCCTCAAAAGTATACATCTATTAAATTAATTATAAAATTATGTTTGAGATAAAAAAGGCTTCAAAAGAATATTTTATTACTAATATAGTTCTATTACATTAATTATAAGTTTATGTTTGAGAATAAAATTTAATTAAACTTTTATTAGTGTATGTTAATTTCTATTAGTATTAAAAATGATAAGTAATGAGTTAAAACCTTTATTTAGTAAATTATAATTTTGTTTACAAAGAGAATGATTAGTTATTTTTATTCTCTTATAATTCTATTTTCTTCTTTTATCTTTTCATCTCTTTGTGACTTCTCTGGTCTCTCCTTACTTTCTTCTCTTCTAAGAGTCATTTTTTAGGGTTTTGACAGACTACATTCATTCAATCTCATATTGTTTGTGTATACCAATTTTCATTCTCATTTATGGTTAGTATGTTTTTTTTTGGTTTAATTATGCCTTTGGTCCCCATTTTGGAATCAAAATCTCAAAATGGTACCTAAATTTTTAAAAGTCTCAAAATGGTCCCCTTTTTTGTTGAAACGTCTCACGTTTGCCCTTCCCGTTAAGTCAAGGTTGACGCCGTTAGAGGGAGTGCCACGTGTC
>Ga0214545_1006301_pt1 | contig 20735 bp, 7 predicted proteins | sample CNSS4metaG_FD_160064 | JGI IMG/M metagenome (GOLD analysis project Ga0214545, IMG submission 160064) | Root nodule microbial communities from cowpea collected in UCLA plant growth center, Los Angeles, California, USA - CNSS4 | ecosystem: Host-associated > Plants > Roots > Nodule | place: USA...
TGCATATATCAGAGAAAAACAACATGGTGTTTCTCTCAATTATCCCACATATGACAAAGAAATGTATGCACTTATGAGAACTCTTCAAATTTGGAAGCATTACCTTGTTGCCAAGGAGTTTGTCATTCATAGTTACCATAAGTCACTTACATATTTGATGAGTCAACATAAGCTCAACAAAAGGCATGCTAAATGGATGGAGTATCTCGAGCAATTTCCCTATGCAATCAAACACAAGAAGGGCAAAACTAGGCATGACAAAAATACCCGCGCCCGTAGATATCTGCAGATAAAATCCGCGATGGGTTGTTAGTACCCGCGGGTATTTATTACCCGCAGGTAACGGGTAGCGGGTATTTTAATACCCGCTTATAAACGGGTCGGGTACGGGTACCCGTTACCCGTAAAACATTAAAATTTAAATTTAATTTATATTTTATTAAGTTCCTGTTTGGTGACATATATGCTTTGGGTTCACACCACCCTTCCCAATCATAGCTCCTGCCAGAGAAGCTTCCACACTGATCTTGGCCATAGAAATGGCGCCAAAGTTACTAGCCAAGGGAGGGGGCTCAATTCGACCAGCCATTCGACCAACTGATGGAGGTCCCAAAGGTCGATGATCATCAAATGAAGGAGCAATAGGTTTACCAAGTTCCCATTCACCATGAGCAAAATGTCACTTGTCACCAAATTAGAGAAAAAAATTAATTTAACAAATAATTATATTATAAAGGATAAAATTAAAATAATTATATTATAAAGGTTAAATTAAAATTATGAAATATGAAAAAAAAAGAAATTTTTTTATATAATATATATATATATATATATATATATATAAAATATAATATATGATAGTTTTTATGTTTACGAATTTTTTAAATGTAAATGATATTATAAGGCCAAAACATGAGAAAATAACTATCGATAAATAGGGGAAAAAAAGAAGAGAATATAGACAATTTTATGAGAAACATGTAAAAATAACCATTAATTTTTAAAAATTTAACAAATAATTATATTATAAAGGATAAAATTAGAATTATGAAATATACACAAAAGAAAGAATCCTCTTATCTTTATAATATATATATATATATATATATATATATATATATATATATATATATATATAAAGTAACCTTTTAATATCTATACTCGTAATTATTTAATTTTCATAATGTGTCTGTTCTTATTAGATTTGGCCAAGAAGTTTTCAAGGTAGGTCGACTTCACTCTTGACGTATGGTCGAGTTCTGAATCATCATGAAGAGATAATTCACATATAAAAACTCTTTGACGGTTAGTAAAACTATTTCTTATGAGCACTTGTGAGTAAAATTAATTATGAAATGATTATTATTTGTGTGGTAACATATATTTATAGTGTTTTTAGGCTTATGGATATCAATTGTATATATAAATATTATGAATGGTTTATATTTTTATCATATATCACATAATATCGTATGTCTCATAAATATTATATTTCCCTTATTTCTAGTAGTTAATATATTATATGGATCTCATATTCAAACCTTTTCCTCTTTGATTCCTTTTAGGCCTTATAAGAATATAATTTTATTGTAAATATAGGTCATGTAGGTACATAAGTCCCTCGAGCTTAAAATTTAATAACTATTACAAGTAGACCCAGTTATTAATGAATGAGTTTATGTGTTGTTGTTAGCATATGATTGAGTTTTACTCGGTTTTTCAACTCTCTAGGCACTAGATCGACCGATTCTTGGCACATTGTTGGCCTTTCTTGGCATTAGATCGGTCCAATATTTTGTTGGGCAATCCTTTAAAAGCATTTAATGTCTTTGTCCTCGTTAATGAGGGATTTTTATAGTTGTGATTGCTTTCCTTGGGTTTTTTATAGACGTTTTTTCACTTACCTTTTTTCACTTTCCATTTTTTTTGTTCCAGCACTTGTTCTTTGATTCCTTGTTGTTTTTTATCATTTTAATCGGTGCATCTTTTAATTTTCAGTTCATCATCTTGTGTTTTGTCTTATGTCATGTTTAAGCATTTTGTTTCATCTTCATTTTCGTTCTTATTGTTAAATTATGCCCTTGCTTGATGAGAACCAAGTCCTACATCACACATTTAAGCTATGAACTTCAAGTGATGCTTGTGGATGTGTAAGGCAAAGGTCTCACTATTTTTCTTCCATTTCACCGATTGGATTATGCTTTAGAGTGTTCTAGATGTTCATCTTGATCTATGCTTGATTTTAGATCATAATCAAGCTCCAAATCGAATTGATTTGTCCATTGAACATCTTCCACTTTCAATATGCTTTTGCTTCAGTTTTCAATTTTTTTTCACTACACACCTTCTGTTTGAGAAGTGTCACGAGTGACTCAATGCACCAAATTTTAATCCGATTGTTGCTTCGAAAAGAGAAGTCATAGACGAAAATTCTCCAACAAGAATCATTCAATTATGTTGAGAATTCAATTATATACAAATGCTTGAATTAGAAGCAACTTTGTGTGTTTTTCAGTGCAAATTTGTTGTTGTTTCCACTTGTGTCCAAACGCACACTTTTCTTGTTTGATTTAATTGGAACGATTCATAGCACCAAATCACCTTCTGATTTTTGCCTAATTTTCTCAACATCTGGACGAAAAATTAGCAAAAAGAATCATTCAAATATGTCCAGTACAAAAAATATGATAAATCTTCAACGTTAAGGCATCTATCAACGTTTTTTGGTGCTGTGCTTTTGGGAAAATAATTGTTTTGTGCATTTTTTGTGTATTTTGCTTCAGAATTTCAGTGCTCTTTCTCTATACATTTGCTTGTTTATGTGTGTATTCCATATTTTCATCATTTGCTTTCAATTGGAGTGGATTAGTTCCCTTGAATTAACACTAATGCAATGAATATCATAAGCATTTTATGAGCTTTACCGTTTCTATTTTCAGTTTTTAATCCATTCTAGTTCCATTCTAGGATTCCTTTTTATGTGCTTTCCTTTCTTTCAAGCCTTAATTTCTTGATTTTCCTTTTTGGCTATTCAATTCAGTCTTGTTTCATGAATTCCACTTTGGTTTAGCATTTCTAATTGGCTTTTCTTGCTTTATTTGTTGTTTCCTTCTAATTACAATGCTCTCGATTTTTGTGGTTTGATTTGGTGATGCAATGCTTTCTTCTTATTGATAGATAGTGGTAGCATCATAGGTGGTGGATGTGATTCAATCCTTTAGCCTAATGCTTTCAATTGGTAATTACCTTTCCTCCCACACCTAGTATGATTTTATCTACAAATTTTTTGAGAGTGTTGAGTGCTAACCATTTGAATTCGGGAAAGTTTTCTTTGTTTTTGTTTGCTTTTTGTGCAGTTTCTTGTTGTTGTTTGGCTATTTGGTGCTGCAATTTTAACGACCACAAAGTGTCCAAGGGTGTTCAATTTGGTGTGTGCACATAAGCCATCAATTAAGGCTTTCTTTACTAGTGGTTAAACGAGCTCATTGAACCATCTTTTTGAAGACTTTTGTTTAGCCATTGTGGCTTGTAATTGTTGCATCTTCATAGTTTACTTCTTTCTCTATAATTTGGTCACTTCTTTTGGTACATTTGGAGCTTCCTTAGTGCCGAATTTTTTACCCAAAGTTCACTAATATCATAGTGCTCTCGGGTTGCTCCTAATAGTACCAAATTTTGTGCTCCACATTTGCTTACTTTTACTTGTAATTCTTGGCCTACTTAGGTGTCTTGGGGAACCACAAGGTGTTCCATCCCATCTCCTAAGTAGAACCTTTGTATACTACATAATGATTCGCTTTAGTTGTAAGTGTGTTGAAAGTTCTAAGTGTTTTCTCACCTTACATTAGGCCGCATAACTTATATTCATGTTTTCTTGCAATACATTTTAGAGGCTTAAGTTGAGACCAAAGTCTCTCATATTTTTGCCATTTAGGGGTCTGCATTTAGTGTGCTAGTTTTTCCTTTTTGAGTCTTGTTTGTGTGTTTTGTACTTCGTGCCTCAAGTGATTCTATTTACTTAGCACTTAGACAATTGTGTACTCTTTGAAACCTTTTGCAAGTGTATCTTGGCAAGGATTGGCCTTGGTACTTAAGAAGTCTTAAAGACTCACCTCACATAACCTGGAGGTCCACTTGTGATTGATTTCATCTTCCACACTTTGTTCAAGTTTCTAAGTTCTTTCAATCACCATGAGCACTTTCTTTAGAAATTTCCCTCAATTTTTTTGAGCAACTTGTTTTTCAAAATTGTTTCCAAGATGACTGTGTATCCCTATTCTACTTTGCATGATAATTTTTGGGATCAAAATAGTTTGCATTCTAAGTATAGTGAGCATTACTTGCATCACAGGGCTATGCATGACATTACTTGCATAGATCTTTTAAGAAATGAAATCTAACATTGATGTGTATGCTCCTTCCATGTAAGGTTTTGGTTTTTTTTTTCTTTTTTTTCATTTGTGATTTGTTTGTTTATTCTTCTGGTTAATCTTGTTGCCAAAAGTTTGGTTAGTTTTGTTTTTCTTGATTTGTTTGATGAGTATTCGGGGTTTTAAATTGTGGTTGTTTGATTATTGTGGTTTTAGGTTGATGTTGCAACTATAGTTAGGTTCTTTGTTCAATTTGTGGCTTCAGCTTCAAGTGATGTGGTCTACGTTTTCAAACCCTATCAATATTGCGACAATTTCAATGATAATGTTGATATGCAGGAAGAGCATGATTTTGTTTAAACTGTGGGGATAATGTATAAATGTTAGGGTGTACTAAATTATATGCATTCTTGTTGTCGTCATCTGTGGTTAAAATTTGGAGAAGATGTGATGTTATCATGTCCCTGCCAGTCATTGACTAACCAGTGTTTGGACTATTTATGTGTTTTTCTTGCCTGCCTATGTAGTTTTCTTTTGGTTAGGCAACCATATAAATACTTGAATAATATGTTTATGAAATTGTTTTACAAATAATTTGTCAGGATGATTAGACCTTTGATTTTTTTTTTGCTTAGTATGGATTGGGTAGTGTTAAAATCAATGTCTAAGAAGTACATATACAATGCACTTGTAATATTGGAGAATGGATGATGTAAATCAATATCCATTGTGCATTTAAAGAATCTGGCGTAATTATTGGCATGCGTATATTTCTTTACAATTAGAATTTGTTTTCCATGTGTATTAATCAGTATGTTTAAAGGTATGATATTATAATCTTAATTAACTATCGTGAAATGCAACCATAGCTTATTTATTTTTATTTATTACATAGTGGAAAGAAATAATTTTGTTGAATCTGTCATTTTGTGATCTTTTTAAATTTATTCTTGTCTTTATGTTCTATTCACAGGTTAACTTGGGGCATCACTTTCTTGTTTAAAGATGCAGCTTAGTCAGTTGAGTTGTTATAAAGTATTGTATTATTATTTTTTCTTATTCTTAGACACATATATAGTTGTAAATGTTTAAGAGAATGACATTTTTTGTATGTTTATTCTATATCTAGTCTGCATCTTTTGTTCAATTAATGATTTGAAGCATATTAAGTGAACCTTTCTTGTTACGTGAAACGCTTTTGGATTTTATGCATGTATTTTGGATTTTACTTGGGTTTTATGCATGTATTGTTGAATTTTGTATTACTTCTTTTGCATGCTAGCTTTTTTCCTTTCACTTTGCAATACAATATTTCTAAACTACACTACAAAAAATTAAGATAATTATGACGGTTTTAATATAGCAGTTTTGAAAAACTACCATAATTTGCTTTATAATATGACACTTTTATAATTGTCATATTTTGTATTCAAATTATGGCATTTATGAGCGTCATTATTATATATTATACTAAAACAAAAATTATTAAAAGAAAAATTTACCCTAAAAGAAACACCCCTTGCACATCTTTGCTCTCAATCAGCACCACAAGACCTAACCGTCTAGACCACGCACCGTAGCGACCACAGCACCTTGCTGTCACCACAACACCTCACACCTCTAAAGCTGATGAGACCACTAAACCACTCTTCATCAATTTGGCTCGCGAAATCGTAGCAACCGCACTCCATCCACGCTAATCGTTGCAACGCAGTTCATGTTCCACCGTTCGCGACTAGCAAACATCATCCTTCATCTTGAATCTTTCACCATCGTCGTTCACAATCACCATTCAGCATTCACCGTCACCATTCATCATCACCATCATCACCATCCGCAACCCTAACTATGAAAGCAGAGGTTCTCTCGTCAAGAGCAAGAAGAAAATGGTAACCCTATATTCCTCTTTATTTTGTCAAGCATTTTTCTATGTAGATGCACAATACCTTGCTAAACTCAGTAGTTCCTATGATAATGTGCTACACTAATATCTGATTTAAATGTAACTATGCTGATATTAACTTGTACTATCAAAAAATGGATTTACCACAAGTTTATTTGGTTGATTTTGACACCTTTAGTTTGAAAACTTAAAATAGGTAGCATTTTCATGATTAAAAACTGAAAATAGAATTCGAAAATCAGAAATAGAAATGCAAATAAATGCTTTATCAGAAAAGGTTGGGAAGAATGATCAAAACTGTTCTTTCTAATGCTTTGATTGAGGTTATATTTCTTCTTGCTATCTTCCTAAAAAAAATCCCTCACCCCAATCCATGTGTTGTACTCAACATGATTATTGAAATTGAATTTTGTGACAAGTCCTATGGTAAACTGTTATGTAGTTTGATGTGTGTTTGACTTTAATTTTTCCCAGATTTTAATTATCGTAGAGGAAAACAACATCTCCATTGGACTTAGAAGTGGATTATCTCTACATCATAGTTAGTTTTTAAATTATTTTTTTAAGAATTGATCATACATGTTGTTTGCTTTAAATATGCTTCAACCATTGGTTCTAGTATATATGTATTTGTATTAACTTTGTTTGATCTTCTGTTTTTTGTAAGATAGTTTTGGATGTTTGATTTATGATCTGTTTTTAAACATTGGTAGTGATGTGGCGTGTTATGTGGGTTGTAGTCTTATATGCACATGCAATCACACAACAAATATAATCTTTAAGAATAAATAGATAAAGTAATAGCCTTTTTTTCCATTAGTAGATGTGATAAACTGTAGGGTTGTGTGACCCTTGAAAGTTTAAGTTAAGTTAAAAGTTTGGTGTGATTGGGAAAAAAGTGCAAGGTTTGGTGACTGAAATTATGAGTTAAATGCAAACTTATAAAACTCATGAGCGGTAGGGAGTGATGAAGTTAAATGAATGCTATAGTGGGGTTGTGATGAGGCTGTAGGATAATGAAATTATCAAAGGAAGGGGGTGATGCAATTGGAATAACATAAATAGATGCAACATCCAATAGTGTGTCACTAATGTCACACTTAAAACTATTTAATCTAATTAATATTTTACTTAGTTACTACATATTTTACTTTTGTATAGTGAATCTAAATTTATTACATTTAATTTGACATGATGAATGATTTCAGAGATAATTATTTTATTGTTTTGAATGGAATAAAGTAATGTCATTAAGGTTAATATTCTCTCCCTCCCATTTCTTCTTTTTTTCTCCACGTCTTTCATCTGTAATTGCTTCATCCTTATTTCTTATCATCGAAATGTAGTTTGAGTGTTTGAAAAGTTTAATGCAAAGAGAATTTAAATATGTGTTAAACCACTGGATGAATTGTACATTCTAGTAATTAGTTGTTCATTATGAAATATTATCTTTGTTCATTGCTTTTGTTGACCTTTCTTTCTTATAATCACAGTTCAACAATCTCTCAAACTATGTTGATTTTGTTCTTTAAGGCAAACCCTAAAATTAATTTCTCAAAGTAGGTTACTAGCCTTGTCATTAAGTACAATTAATGGCATTAACATATCATGCAGGTTGGATTAGGCCACAAAATGCACTTCCTCAAATGCCACCTTCCATGTTTAGATGATCCATCTCCCCCAATCACTATTCATCCATATTTTTTGGGATATTCACATGCATAATGAATAATCTTCTATTAATAAGTGATTTCATCTATTTTATTTCATCCACTAACAATATTTATCATCAAGAGTATATCACTTTTAAATTTATTATAAAAATGGTATGAATTTTGAATAACAGAGATTTTTTTTTATTACAGGCACCAGATGTGTTGAAGTGGTGTTCCATCACCTATTGGCACAAGAAAATCAAGCACTAAGACTAGATAGGAACATAGTTGTAGAAATTTAGGAAAATGTATTATAATGATGTAAGATCCTTTTTTAGTTTATGTTTTCAACATACAAACCTTTGGATGATGTTGGATAAATATGAAATTTTTTAATATGAATATTGAATGAAAATATTTGTGATCAAAATTGACTGAGTGAATTTTTTTTTTACTTTTTATGATTTTATGACAAATAGGTTAAATAAATAATGAAATTATAAAAAATAATTTTACATTCAAATTACGACAGTTCAAAATGTCGTATTTTGTTTGAGTACATTGAAAATAATGGCGCTTTTAGGTGTCGTTTTTTGTATTATAATTCTTTTAAAATAAATAATTTATGGCAGTTTTAACTGCTATTATTTGCGTAGAGAATACGACGATTTGAACTATCATTATTTGCATAGTACATTAAATGGCAGGTGTTATGCCGTTTCACATAAGATCGCCATATTATACTTTGTGGTGGCAGAATATATGACGGTACCTGGACCCGCCACACGCGCAAAATACGGCAGTCATAAGAGTCATTTTATACCACAAATAACTATCATAATTAACAAGATTTTTTGTAGTGCTATCAATAATTGCCAATGGACCAATGGACCATTATGGGAAAAACAAAAATGAGAGAAAGTGATTCATTCTTGTTTGGAGCTTGAACTTGATAGTATAGATATTGTTTGTATTGGTTCATTATGTACAAAGGCTATATACTCTAGGTAACTTGTTAGCTTAGCATAGTTAGTTATTGGAAGCTACTATTTTGGTTAAGAATTGTACAAATATGTGTACATAAACCTTGATCCCTTAAGAGATTCAGACATTAACAACAAACTTGTCAGTTTTCTCTCAAATCATCGAAATCTCAGAATTCTCAAGAACCAATTCTTGATCCTCATTTGAGTTGTAAAGGAAGTTCCTAAAAAATTTTCATTTTTAAGAGATAGTTTCTATTCCTTAATCCTTACAATGGTTACTGAGAAATTTTATTACAATTTTTTCTAAAAAATCAATTGTATTTAATCAAGTAAAATACTAATGAGTTCAATTATGTTGTTCTTGCAAAGGACCACTAAATAACCTTTAATGAGACATGTGTCAAAGTTGCAGCCATTACACCATAAACTAAGACTTGAAGGATAAGTCATCCTTGCACAACAAAAATACTCTGATTAGGAGTGTTTTCATTGTAATGGACAACAATTCAATTCCAATTCACATTGAGCGATGTCGTTACGAAGGCCAAAGTAGTTTGATATGACATTTTTATTCTGGGTGGGTTTAGACTAAATAAATGACAACTTCCATTTAATGAGAGACACCATGCATATGATGTGGTAGGGTGGATAGCTCTTAATGAGTGTTATTTTGTTTTTCGCCCTCGATAAACATGAGTATACTACATTGGAAACGAAACTTTTTTCCATCTACAGTTATATAAGGCAAATAGGTGTCAAATGGTTTCGCATCCAAGAATGGTAGATGTTAGTGTGCAATCTCTTTAACTACACCATTTATGCCTTCGGGATGGATTAGGCATATCCATCCTTGCATGGCGTTTGTGCGTATCATCTGATAGACGCCAAATTGTAGACTTGTCTCCCGCAATTGACAATAATGATGCGTACCCCATATGGTATTGAGAGCGTTATGTCCCCATCCACCCCACTGAGTCAAACATTTATTTAGTAATATTATATATTTTTAAAATAAACTAATAGGGTATAATTTTTTTATAAATTAAGGTAGTAGTGCATTTGTATGTAAATAACTATTAAAAATAAGTCAAAAGAATTGTAAATTGTCTCAACAAATTGAAGGTACTAGAATGACTATAGATAAAGCCAACAAGACTAACTCCTCTTTGAATTGTCTTCTTTATCAAAGGAAGTTTTCCAATGTTTTCAAGCATCAAATCTATACAATGGGTAGCACAAGGAGTTCTATAGAGATGAGGTTTTTTCTCTTCTAACAATTTGCAAGCCAACACATAATTGCTCATATTTTCTCCGCAAGAGAATCAAGCATCTCAAATAGATTTTTTTCTTATCTTCACAATGTTTGAACCATTAATGGACTTCACAAACATTATCCATACAAGGGAGCTCACCAAAAAATTAATCAAGCATCGTTGCTTTCGGTTAGTCCATGCATCTGACATAACAAAACAACCATGTTTGCTCCACTACAATTTATGGTCCTACAACAACTTCTCAATGTACTCAACTTCCTTGTTGAGAAGTGGAACTCTGATTCATGATAAGTAGGAATGGGTAAATTGGGTCCATAAGCACTTATGACATCAATCCTATCTTAAAAACTTTTCAACCTGAAAGGTTGAATGACAAGCCTGCTTGATACCAAAATCAAGCAATATATTGATGAATTAAGGCCTTTAAATTTTTGTCACATGCCTCTTTAATTCTAGCTTGCTTTATTTTTCCCTTTTTTTTCTCTTCTCTATTGCAACAACTGGATTTCTACATAACATATTTATTGGTCATTTTCTTCCACTACTATTTCTACCTTTATCATTGCTAGCCGTGGAAATTTCAACTTCATTTTCACTTTCATGGTTATCAGTGGCTGCATTATATCCTAGATTGACGGAGGAGCTATATGTTTTTTCTTTATATAATTTTCAAAGTTTTTCTCTAACATTTTTTGATGTCTTGGTGCAAGCAGCATCATTGCCTCTCTTTGCCATTAGATGTTCTTTTTCTCTAGTAACTCCTCATTTATAACTTTCCCACAATAATTGCAAAAAGTTATTTTAAATTTGATTCATCAATCAGATGACAATGTATCCAACCCATGTCACTTCTATAGATGTTCTTGAAGTATCCTTATAATTGATAGTTATTGTTGTTGGAAAATAGGTACATTCTTTTGCAAAATAATTATAGTGAAAATAGAGAAATAAAAAAAAAAATTTAAAAAGATTGAAAATAAAGCAGACTTGGCAACGGCTGGTAGTAGCCGACGGTGGTGATCGACAATGTTGACGACAGTAGTTGGCAGTGTTGACTGGCAATGGCGACTTACTATAATGAGTGGCAATTGTGGCTGACAGTGGCAATAGTTACAATAACAAGAGAATGGAAATAATAATGTGTTGTTTCAGGTTAAAGAAAATTAGACTTTTGGTGGTTGGAGTAACTTGGTAAAAGAATAAGATAGATAATATGCACCTTAGGTTTGATTAAATAAATACTTTTGCAGGTCAAACCCATTTTTTTAAAGACAAAACAAAGTAAGCAATTAAGGTAAGAACAAGATACGGTAAAAGAATAAGAGAGTAATCAATCTATGCCTTAGGTTTGACTAAATAATATTTTAATGGGTCATGCCCATATTTTAAGACAACAAAGTTCTGCAAGTAGGGTTTCTTGTTTCTTGTTATCTTCCTCCTCCTACCATGTTATCATTGTCATGCATGTTCAATATGCACATTTCTTCTCTTCTCCTATGGTCAAGTTCTTGGCTTTTTTTTTCAGTCCCATTTTTCCAACATACCCGCTCTGCCACCACCACCCACAATGCCAAAAGCAGCCGCCATGAGCCGCCACTGAAAATCCATTTCATCTCCGCCACAAGGCGACAAGTTGTGAGATCGCAACCAATTTCTGCCATGGCCAAAATTAAATAATATTAATATATATATATATATATATATATATATATATATATATATATATATAATCATGTTTTGTACTTTCTTATTAAATACTTAATCAAAATCAAATATAGAATCTATTGAACTTTGATCTACCAATATTTATCATATAACAATGGACAACGTTTAGTGTTAATTGCCCCTCAATAACAAAGTTATAAAACAAATGTGATATAAGAAATAAAACCCCTTTGAAAACGTAAGTGAAACCCCTTATGTTAAGGTTTTCAACTTGGATGACAAAAGGTCAGCCACTAGTAAGAAAAAATGTCAGCATTGATCTTAAACTGCAGAAGTATATTGGCAAATTAACAATATGGGGGCACACACGCTTTTCAACATGATGGTTGCTAGAAGGGAAACTGTTTTCAGTAGGCTAAATCAATCATTAAAGTACACAATTTAAAAGTAACTTGATAAGTTAATTTGCTAAAATGTTAAAAATGTGGTTAGAAAGCTTATTTCAATTCTTTCCATAACGCATTTGAAATGAAAATCCACTTGAATATTTCCCCAAAGGTAAAATTCTCTATACTATTAGCAAATGGAGAAAGGATGCTTAAACCTTTAAAATCATAAGGAAACACTTTGCATATGCTCTATGATACTACATAATTATCACAAAATATAGCGTAATATAGTTCAGCTGTCTTCGCCATTGCTCCCCCCTGACTCCGTTGCCCTTAGTTCTTCAGCCAGCATCCTCGCCCTGTTTTGTGTTTGCCTTTCTACAGCAACCATATACAGGCCTAGACAATTGTAGTTATGAAAACAAGATTGTAATTGAACAAAGTTTCAATGAGAAAAGAAATAGCACAAGCCCAGGGGTTCAAAATACTTACCGACAGCACTTCCAATAGCACAAGCCCAAAGAATTCTCATGGACCACTTGTCCCCAATTACTCCTCTGGTCCCCATGGTATGTAGAATAGGCCAGAAACTTTGCTCTGCAAAAAGGATACAAGCTTAGCAAAACAAAAGAAACTAACACAATTTGTCGAACTATCAATTAAGTATCTGTTCCATCTCCCCTTAACCCACTGAACCGCTTCTAAAAGCACAAACTATGAAGGCCTGAAGAGTCAACATGAACAATATCTCAGGTATAGGATGTTTAATAACACTACAGCCAACTTAAGTGAAACATTATCGTCCCATTCAACACAAGCATACAATTTAATGATTAAGAGTGTTTTAATCATCTTTTATTTCTATTTTTAGAATTAGAAAATTAAAAAACAGAATAGAATATTCTGTTACCACGTAAGTTACTACCTCCACCTCAAAAAGCATTTCAATTAGGTTGGTTGCTGAGGCTCCTGCAAATCCATCACTGGACATTGCAGCTTCCTTATCCCATTGTAATTTCTCAACATCCAAAGAAACAAAAACAGTGTCTAGGTGTACAAAGCATGTATGCTAACATAGGCATTGTATCCATGAGAGACATGTACTTAGTGTTAAGAACATTATGACCATTTGGAATACTCTTAAGTGAAATGTTGCTTTTTCAATTTTTACTCCTACTATTTTTATAAGAATAAAAAAGGAAATACAACAAATACAAAAACAACAAACTTCAGATTCCAATTCTTCTTCCCCTCTTAGTTTTTAACTGTAACATAAATGGTTTGAAAACGCCTTAAGCACCGAGAAAACATAAATACACGAACACAGTACTCATCAATCAGATAGACAAAACCAGAATCACACTAACAATGAAAATTATGCTACATTAATCCAACCACGAACAAATGAACTTTGGTAATTAAATCAGACTAAATAGCATTTTAAAACTCTAGGATTCAAAGTTTCCTCCAATCATCAACCAGAAACCCCAACACTTCGTTAGACTCCACAAAAGTCATCTATACCAATATAATCCGAAACCCCATACTCCATCAGCAAATCAAAGGCGTCAACAATTCAAACCAACATCAAAGGGGAATAAGTGAAAAAACAAGAACGAAAAACATGCTCAATTCTCTCTTAAGCCAGTGAATATTATCAGAGGACCCGAATCAAAAAACGAAATCGAGAAATTGAAACAAAGAGGGAGAGGGAGAAATTGAACCTCGTCGACGCCGGCAACAGAGACCTAGCCGGAAATGATAGCAAGGGAGAATTAGGTTTCTACAACCGCCACGATGAGGCGGACACGAGCTCTGACGCCAAGGAAGAAACAGAGAAGAAAATTCCCCCTTCTGTGTATGATGCTTGTTTTTGTGGGGGTTTGGTGGAGAAGGAGAAAGAAAAATGGCAACAGAAAAGGGGAATTGGAAGAAGGGTACTAGAAAAAAAAATGGGTTAGATGTCGTCCTCTGGCATTCTGGTGATGATGGGAGAAAAATTAGTTAGGGAAGAGAGAAAAAAAGGAGTACCACACCTTGCTATCCACTTCTAAGAGCTTATCTCACCTCTACGATAAGGTCTCCAAACCTTGTTTCTCCCACTTTAAGAAAAGGTTTTCACACCTTTTCCCCCGACTCCAAGTCAAGGTTTTACACCTTGCCAAGGTTTTCACATCTTGCTTTCATCCGCTTCAAGTTAGGGTTTCGACACCCTATCAAAATTTTGACACTTTGTCCTCTTTTCCTTACATCAAGATCGTCGTCACGGAACTAGTAACTTATTTCTAATTATGCCACAACTATTTTTTAGACTCTCAATATAGTAATTGAAATTTTTTCCCTCAAGGCTATGCATGTTGCCTTTAAATACTTGCTTACATTGAAGTTGGCTAATGACTCAATAAATTTTGGGACAACCTATCCATACGAATTGCCCCTTAAATTGTGCCTTTCCATGCCTTTATCACCTTTAAAATCAAAATTCTCCTCCCCACAATTTTCGGTGTCCAATATTTGTTTTGGCTTTCATGGAATTTCAACTTATTTCAAAATTTAAATGACAATGATTTCTTATTGGATACCCTTTTCGGACTCATTAACTCTATTTATTTTTCTTCATGACCAGATAAAAGGACGTGGTTCCATGATCCTTCTAGGGCCTTTCTCTGTATATATTCTTTTCTTTCAGTTATTCGGTCATTCCTTGAATATGTAAAAGTCTTGTGTAGCTTGCTCAGGTTTTATTCTGCTGGAAGTCCCACATCGACTAGAGATAAGGCCAATTCATAATATATAAGTGAAACCTCACCTTACAAGCCGGTTTTATGGAGTTGAGTTAGGCTTAAAGCCCCTTCTAACATGGTATCAGAGCCAGGTTAGAGTCTATCCTAGCGAACTTTCTTGGACATTCTATTCCACTCAATATCGGGCTGCTAACAGACCACCCACTAATTTCTTGTCCCACGCACGAGATGAATATACCTCGGCGTGAGGAGGTGTGTTGGAAGTCCCACATCAATTAGAGATAAGGCCAATTCATAATATATATAAGTGAGATGCAAACCTCACCTTACAAGCCGGTTTTGTGGAGTTGAGTTAGGCTTAAAGCCCACTTCTAACATATTCTATGCCTATTCTAACATTTATCGATTGAATTGGTGTTTTTAACAAATCCATCCAAAGGATAATTTTCAGTCTTCTTAATTGATGCTTTTAAATCACTCGACTCCTCAAACTTCAGCACAACATAAAGCATCAGTAACAACAAATCACAACAAAAGAATGTAAACGCTTTTAATATAGAATGCACATATCCCAATTCTTCCATCTGGCTTCTTACCATTGTTCCTCCTAAAGAATCAATATCCCTTAAAGTGACCTTATGTTGTTGATGGAACCTAGAGTAAGACACTATTGTCCTTAATTACATTAACTTCTAATTATAAATTAATATTTCATTTCTTATCTTACCTAAAAGTCCTCCAATAAATCAACGTAAGTGCCCTACACAGTGTTACTGTGTACAAAACTACCGATATTTCACAGTGATACTATCATCTCACAGCTTAAGACAAAGAAAACCCAAACATCTTGACAGAAAAATTGGATAAAAAAAGCGAAAATGAATGGAAAGAGACGAATCACACCACATGAAGGATTTAGAATAACAATAAATAACAGTCATGAAAGCCTTAAGACAGGAATCCAACACCTTAAACATAGAACAAGTACATAAATTCAAAGATCACAACTTAAAAGTACTTGCAACTGCTTGAAATTTCTCACTCAACGGAGCATAAAAAATAAAATGTAAACAAAAATAAGTTTATGAAATCGATTTAATTTACAGTTAGTTTCTTCATCCACACCAGAGAGGAAAAAAAAAGCTTCCTCCAATCAATCTTATCCTTGACTGTACTTCAAAAGAGAATTTCAAATACAAAATTTAATTGCATCCTCTCTTGGCCCCAAGTTTAGTCATATTTAATATCTAATGTTAATTCTATCACTCTAAACAACTTCCAAGATTTCTTGCCCATCAGATTGATTTCAATTTTCACGTGAGCAATCAAATACCAGTTTGTCAGGATAGCTTCATCATACATTGTCTTAAACTACCATAGCTTGCATCCAATTAACATACTAATTTGATGGAACTTACATGAAGCTGACAGGATATGTTTAACCCCAAAATAATAGCTGAACTGACATCCCACATACGATATATGAATCGAAAAACCTAGTAATTCCATGTATATGACCAATCATGAATGATTCCACATCAAAAAAGAAATATCAAATTTACCAGTAATTCAAGCTTAAATAAAACGTTCTCATCAATAAAACTACATAGATAGATCACAACAACATCAAATCAAAGAAAAAAAAGGTAAGATATGTCTTTCTCTCAGTCCCACAACCTCATTGGGCATTAACGGTGCCTTTCTCTATGGCAAACTCTTCCATAAGGATCCACTCCAAACCCATTTTCCAATACACACATTGATTTATAGGAAACAATCACTCTTCATATGTTCGTATATTTACAGCTATTGGCATATAAAAATCCCCAAATTCATACATGGAAGGTTGAACACGGTGATGCAACAGAAGAAAAAATCGAAAGTTAAGAGAAGTTTAACCTCTGAAGAGACCGGAAAACAGTGATGCAGCGGGACAGTGACAGCACCAGCGACGAAGCAGTTGGTTGATCAGAGATGGAGGCTCAGGGTAGAATCAAACCTCTTAATTTCTCATGCGATTTTAGTCTCTTTACTTTTACTATCTTAACTTTCAACTTTCAAAATTTTATTGTTTTTAAAACAATATTCTTTAATAGCGTATCTTTTTAATAATTTTAATTCATTAAAGTATTTCTTTATATTATTTTATTAGGTTGAGAGTTCAATTTTAAACAAAAACAAGTGCACAATCACATTACAGAAGAAAATTACAAATTTTCAAAATTCAAGTATAATAATACTTCAAATAACTCCATCTAATTATATCTATATCGATACAATCGATATTATAAATGTCAAAAATGAATTTGATGATATGATACTCTCAAAATGAGATAACAGAAAGAAAAGTTTTAGTGTAATAAATGTGAAAACTAAAACTTTCCTCGAAGAAATTGGTAAAGAAATAGCAAAAGAATGTGATGGCTTACCATTAGATGCAGTAACAGTTGGGGTCTTCTTCGTACCAAATTATCAGAAAATTATTAGACCAAAGTCTTAAAAAGTAACATTTGGGATTTGCCAAATGTTAAGGTTCTGCCAGCTCTACTGTTGAGGTATCATTTACCTCCTTGCTCCTTTGAAACGATGCTTCACTTACCTATCCATATTTCCAAAGATCTCAGATAGAAAAAGAGATGGTGGTTCGGTTATGGATTGCAGAAGGCTTAGTATGTCAGTCCAAAAGTGACAAAACTATGGAAGAAATAGGTGATGAATACTTTGATGAACTTGTAGCAAACTTTAAAATTCATGATCTGATCAATGGTTTGACAACAATGATTTCATACAACAGAGGGAAGTATGACTCTTTCAATAAATTTGATTACTTTTATGGATCAAAAGGTTTGAGTTCCTTCATAGCCTTACCATTAAGACTGTGGTGGGTAAGAAGTGGTCATTTTTCCAGTCATTACTTGTCAAACACAGTAGTATATGACTTGTCACCAGAAATGACAAAGCTAAGGGTGTTAGCCTTGTCACACTACGTGAATATTACTGAGTTGCCTGACTGTCAGGGAAATTCTGCGATACTTAGATCTTTCACACTAGAATTCAGAGATTGCCAGAAGTAACACGCAAGCTCTCACTGAATTGCTTAAGGACATTGGAAATTTGGTAAATCTACAGCACCTGGACAATAGTGGGACTAAATTGAAGAAGATACCTAAATAGCCACTCTACAAAATCTTCAAACCTTGTCCACCTTCGTCATCAGTAAGCCACAAGATGGATTGATGGTTGGAGAACTGGAAAATTTGACCCCTCTGAAGCTTTCCAAGACAATTTGAAGAACAGAGAACAAATAAATGAGTTAGCACTAGAATAAGATTGTGGTAAAACTAAGGACACGGAAACATAAAGGTTTGTACTAGAGCAGCTGCAACCTCCAACAAACCTGAAGAAACTGACCATCAAGTCCTATGGTGGAACCATCTTTCCAAATTGGCTGAGTGATCCTGCATTTGATAACATGGTGCAATTACGCATGAGTGGTTGTGTTCATTGTTGGTCATTGCCTCCCCTTGGACGATTAGTTATTCTCAAAGAACTTTACATTTCTCAGATGAAATCAGTGAAGACTGTTGATACTGAATTCTATGGAAGTACTTCACCTTCCTTTCATCCGTTTCCTTCCTTAGAGATTTAGAGCTTTGAGGGGATGCTAGAGTGGGAAGAATGGACTATGATCAGAGGTACAATTATAGAGTTTCCTACACTATCATATCTCTCTCTCAAGAATTGTCCCAAACTCAAAGGAACCTTACCCACCAATTTCCCTTTTCCAATTGATTTTGAGCTATCAGGTTGTCCATTATTGTTTCCAATGGTATGTCCTGAACTCAGAAAGCCATCTTCATTTCTAAATTGAGCTTAAGTCCACCAGTAACGTCCTATACTTGACTATCTTAGCCGTTACCTCCCCATCATCCCTTAGAGATGGTCTGCCCACAACATTAAAATCTCTAAGTTTACGTAATCTCATGTTCTGTTGTCCTCTCCTCTATTCAATTGTACTTCTAAAAGCCATAATTTTCATGAATGCCTGATTTAATCTTTTTCTGACCCTCTTTCTTTGCATTGACTAGAACTGTCAAATTTGGCCCACCCCACAGAATTTGGCTCTAACCCACATGGCCAAAAAATCCCACAGGGCCAAAACACCCCCCCCTATTGAAAAAGCCCACAGAACCAAAAGACTCTATTTATCTCTTATCACTTCTTTCTATTACCTTATACCATTATACATATATTTTTCTATTTATTTATTGATCACTAGACGTTGAATAGTATACAAGATGTCTAAATATTATTTTTATGAGATTAACGTGTATTTGACTCTCTGCAAACCCATAATAGTGAGAATTAGCTACCCTTTTATATCCTAGAGAGGAAATGAGAAGTAAAAAGCAAAAACTGAGTGCTAAATTAAAAAGTGTTTGATGCAAAAATATTTCTGGAAAGAAGAGGAGCAAAGACCAAAACTGAACTGAGTATTTAGGACTTCCAGGAAAGAAGATATCCTTCTGCAAATGTTGGTTAAAATAAAATTACAAAATTAGATAGACAGCCTATATTCTTCTTTTCTAGAGATCTATATTCTTTGTGGAAGGCTCAAACAAAAAATGTGGGAGTAATGGATGTTTGGTCAAACAAAAAATGACAAAGAAAGAAATGACTGTATATGATAAAAAATTGGTGTGTGACACCATTTGAGGAATAGATGAGAAAAAATTGGTTAAATTGATTTAGACACAAGGTCATTCGAAACCAGATAAGAGAACAGATTGCATGGTTTTTAGCCTTGTGAAAAGGGATTGACAGAGATGAAGAAAACATGAAATTGAAAACAGATTTCATCTTTAACCAAATGAAGTGGCATCACGTAAGATTAAAAAGGAAGAAACATATCTTGAAGGGCTTGAAGGATCCCTCTCACTATCTTCTATTTGTAACGAAAAACTGATACAAGAATACATAGAAGATAAAGGGACTGCACTAGACACCTAGGTGCAGAACTAGGTACGCTGTAGGTACAGCTGATAGATGTTTCCAACACTCTTACACCCTATGCTTAGGGTTAATGAAAATACATAGATGTAATTATTCTAACAATTTGAACTAGTGGGACGAGTTTTTTCCTTGTTCTCACATGTAATTGAAAAACATTTGTCTGATAAACATATTCAATCTGGTGACTTTAGGACAATTTTTTTTTTCCAAGTGTTGCAGCAAAAAAAAAAGCAAACTTCCACATACTCATCTGTATGAGAGTGAAATAGCATGACTCATCGTGAATATTCTCTGGTATACTAAAGTCTAAACTATCCATACACTGTATAAATAATAGCTTCATTTGATGCCAAGTGCTTTTTCTCATCAAGACTATTGACTTAATGGTAACGCAGGAACAAAAATCACAAACCAGGGAGCTCGAGGCATATAAGACTCTAATATAAATGTAAAAAATAAATTATTAATAAGCTGCAATAAAGTGAGTGCAAGGCACCTGTTGATAGATAGCTATCTAGGCCAAGCTTGGGAGCATAAGAAGTTGGTACACACTACCAAAGCATAATGTAGCTGCTGGGTACAGAGAATAATCAAGGGCATCAGTAGTTTGTCTCAATTATTCTGAGTTCTACAACTCTCAATCAATGCTGATGTTATGAATCACGTTGACCTTAACTACATGAAATTTCGATCTCCATTAATTTCATCTCACCCTACTTTAAAATGAAAAAAAAAA
>Ga0214545_1006302_pt1 | contig 20732 bp, 17 predicted proteins | sample CNSS4metaG_FD_160064 | JGI IMG/M metagenome (GOLD analysis project Ga0214545, IMG submission 160064) | Root nodule microbial communities from cowpea collected in UCLA plant growth center, Los Angeles, California, USA - CNSS4 | ecosystem: Host-associated > Plants > Roots > Nodule | place: USA...
TTATTATTATTATTATTATTATTATTATTATTATTATTATTATTATTATTATTATTATTATTATATACTATTTGTACTTGTTTGAGAATGAGATGTATTGAAGGTAAGATAATAATGTATTAATCTAATGGCCTTTGTGTACATATATTGCAAATGGTAGCAGTACATGATCTTATGATTATGGCTAGCATTACATAAATAAGGTAATAAATAATGTTTTCGATCATTGATTGGAAATTACATTAATTACAACAATTGGCAATACTAAAAGGGTAATATTGGATGCACAAATATACACAAATCAAGAGATCTTGTTTCTAATTTCCCTTTCAAACTTTTAGGTGAGAGAGTCACTCCAAGTTTGTCTCTGATTGGTTGAATCGTGTATGAGTTAATGCTTTAGTGTGACAATCAACAACTTGAACAATTGATGGAACATAGGCTACAACAATTTTGTTTTTCAACACTTGATGTCTGATATAATGCACACCAATCTCAATATGTTTGGATCAAGCATGCATAATTAGATTTGAAACTAAAGTCTTGGCTCTTAAGTTATCACACCACAATGTTGGTTTCTTGGCAAAGGGAATTTCAACTTATTAAGGAGTGAACAAATCCATGTTATTTCAACAACTAAGTCAACCAGGGCTCTATATTTTAACTTTGTATTAGATCTTGAAACTACATTTTTGCTTCTTTGATGACCAAGAGACAAATGTTTCACTAAGAAAGACATAGTGATCAACCATGGATTTTCTATCATTGACACTTGAGGCCTAGTCTGCATCTCAGAACCTTGTTATGTCCAAGTCAATGGATGATTTAATGTGTAAACAACGGTGAATAGTACCTTGAAGATACCTAAGTATTCTTTTGACATCTTTCTAGCGATCTATAGTGGGAGAAATCATGAATGGCCTAAGCTTATTTACTGAGAATTATATGTCAAGTCTTATGTTTGTTAAGTGTTATAGTGTTAGAAGTGGGCTTTAAGCCTAACTCAACCCTACAAAACTGGCTTATAAGGTGAGGTTTGCACCTCACTTATATATTATGAATTGGCCTTATCTCTAGTCGATGTGGGACTTCCAACACCCCCCCTCACGCAGAGGTATATTCATCTCGTGCGTGGGACAAGAAATTACTGGGTGGTTCGTTAGCGACCCGATATCGGGTGGAACAGAATGTCCAAGAAAGTTCACTAGGATAGGCTCTAACCTGGCTCTGATACCATGTTAGAAGTGGGTTTTAAGCCTAACTCAACTCCACAAAACCGGCTTGGAAGGTGAGGTTTGCAACCACATATACATATTTTAAATTAAGTTGAGGTGTTTGTACACTCTAAATATAGAGACTCTAAGTACTCTAATATATTAAAGGATGGGCTTTAGGCCTAACTCAAACCTCACAAATCGGCTTGGAAGGGTTGGTCATTGTTCCCCTTCTGTAGTGAATTGTCTTCCAGTCATCATTGGTGTTGGACAAGTTGAAATTGTCTCCATGTTGAACTTCTTCAATATATCTTTTATGTACTTTGTTTTCCTTAGATACATTCCACTGTTATTCCTATGTACTTCAATGCCAAGGAAGTACTGTATATTTCTTAAGTCTTTCAATGAGAAAGCCACATTAAGTTGCTTGATGAATGTTTCTAAGAACTGGTGGTTGTTTCCTGTTACAATAATGTCATCGACATAAATGAGAAGGAAAATGATATGATTCGTACCCGTAAGAATGAATAGGGATGAATCACTTTTGGTGTTTTGAAAACCCCATTTTAGCAAAGTGCCTCTCAGACTATCAAACCAAACTCTTGGGGCCTGTTTCAAACCATATATGGCCTTGGACAACTTACATATGTAATTAGGTTTGGTTGGATCTATGTAGCCTTCAGGTTGATGCATAAAAATCGTTTCCTTAAGCTTGCCATTTAAGAAAGCATTGTTTATGTCAAGGTGCCTAACATCCCAATTGAGATGCACAACAATGGCTAAAATGATTATAACTGAGCTAAACTTGACCACAGGGCTGAAAGTTTCATCAAAGTTTATACATGTTGTTTGCTGAAAACCTCTTGCAACACGTCTTGCTTTTCTTGTTTCAATTGAACCATCTACCTTGTACTTGGTTTTGAAGATCCATTTTGAATCTATGATGTTTTCTTAACCCTTGAAAGGTACTAATGTCTAGGTTTGATTAGACATTAGAGCCTTGAACTCTACATCCATGGCTTCTTTCCATTCTGGCTTGATTTGTGCTTCCTTGACGTTCCTTGGTTCTTTGTCACCATCACAAACCTCTATCAATCCTATGTATGGTTGCTTAGGCTTGTGAATTCCAGCTTTGCTTCTAGTCAACATCCAATGAGTGTTAGCTTGATTGCTTTCAGTTTCAGTTTGCCTCCTATTCTTTATTGATTCTGCTGATGTTGAACTATCTTCTTCACTTTCTCTTGTTGTATTATAATCAACAACAAATTCACCAAGATCTCTACCATCTGTATCTGCAAAAGATTCACCAAGATCATTGTTGGCGAGGTTGTCACTTGCATTTTCTTCCTGATGACTTGTAGTATTGTTGTTTGGTTCAAGAGTATTGCTTATAATGGTACCTGGAGAGTAATTAGGAAGAAAAACTGATGTAGTTTCAGTCAATTCTTTTAAAGGATTCTTTGTGTTAATGAAACCTTCATGGAAAGGGAAGTGACTCTCATTGAAGATCACATGTCTTGAGATGAAAATTCTCCCATGAGAATTAATGCATTTGTATCCCTTATGTGAATTAATGTAACCTAGGAACACACACATAGTTGTATGAAACTGAAGTTTATTTTGGTTGTATGGTTTGAGGCAAGGGAAATAAGCATAACCAAATGGTTTTAAATTTTCATAGTCAGGTTCTTTCTTGTAGACTAGTGAGTATGGGATTTTGTTTGGGTTTATTGAGGATGGTAGTCTATTGATTAGGTAAACTGCAGTAGAGAAGGCTTCCCACCAGTAGTGTCGAGGCATTTTGGCTTGTGCTAATAGGGTTAGACCAAGCTCAACAATGTGTCTATGTTTTCTCTTAGCCCTGCCATTTTGTTGAGAGGTGTAGGGACAAAACATTCTAAAAATCGTTTCTGACTCTGAGGCAATCCTTTGGACAAGTTTATATTCACCACCTCCATCACATTGAATGACTTTAATTTTTGTGTTAAACTGATTTTCAACCATAGCTTTGAACTAAGTGAAGGCATGTGTAGTTTCAGATTTTTGTTTTAAGGGAAAAATCCATGTGAATCTACTGAAATCATCAATAAAGTGAACATAATATTTGAAACCAGATGGAGACACAATTGGGGCAGGACCCCAAACATCAATATGAATCAAATCTAAAATTTCCTTAGCATGTGAGGAAGAGTTTTTGAAAGGCAACATATGTAATTTTCCAAATTGATAAGCTTCACGGAACATGAATGAATCACTAGGTGATGTTTTCACATTGCATTCCTTCAAGACCTTTTCCAGTACTTTATTGTTGGGATGTCCAAGTTTCCTATGCCAACTTTCTTTAAGAGACATGTAGACATAGGAGTCTTTATTGTCACATAGTTGATATAAGCCATTTTTAAGTTCCCCCTTTAGAAGTGTCTTCCTTGTCAGCTTGTCCTTCACAAAGCAACAATTTTCATCAAACTCAACAAGTATATTGTTGTCAGCAGTAAACTTTGAAATACTCAATAAATTTTTGATGATTTTTGGAACATAAAGTACATCGTGCAGATTTAGATTATTCAATTTGGTTGATCCTGAAGCCATTACTTTCAGTCTTGCACCATTACCAACTAGTAAAGAATTTGTACCATTATTTTCACCAAGCGTTCAAGCGTACAGCTCCTGATCTTTAACCTAAATAGCCATGTCCTCTGCTGCCAACTAGAAAAATGACCTCCCATATGCAATCTTTGTCAAGTTGGACAGAGACAATTACACACTATGGAAATCTTTTGTCCTACCAGTAATCAAAGGCTGCAAATTTGATGGATATATGCTAGGGACAATAAAATGTCCAGAGAAATTCGTCATGGCTGATAGCACAACAAATATAATCAATCCTACATATGAGGATTGGTAAGCTCGTGATCAAGCCATTCTAGGATGGTTGATGAATTCTATGTCAATAGACATTGCAACTCAATTGCTGCATTGTGAAACTTCCAAACAACTTTGGGATGAAGCTTAAAGCCTTGTTGGTGCACACACCAGATCCAAAATTATGTACCTGAAATCAGAATTTCACAGCTCACGGAAAGGAGACATGAAGGTGGAGCAATATCTTGTTAAGATGAAAAACCTTGTTGATAAGTTAAAACTGGCAGGTTCACCAATATCTAATTCTGATTTGACGATTCAGATCCTAAATGACTTGGATTCTGATTACAATTCAGTTGTTGTTAAGCTGTTTGACGAAATTGACATTAGTTGGGTTGAGTTGCAAACTCAATTACTAACCTTTGAAAGCAGACTAGAACAACTCAATAATTTCAGCAGCCTTAACCTGAATGCTTCTGTAAACTTTGCTACCAAGAATGAGTCCAGGGGCACCAAATTTGGATCTCAAGGTGATTGGAGAGGTTCTAACTTCAGAGGCATGAGAGGTGGCATAGGAAGAGGTAGAATGTCAAAACCAATAGGCCAAGTATGCAGAAGGAGTGGTCATACTACTATACAATGTTATTATCGATTTGATAAGTCATATATAAGAAAAATTCACTCTAGTGAAAGTGAAAAGCAAGGAACATACAGTGCATTCATAGCTTCACCTTATCAAGGTCAAGACCATGAATGGTATTTTGACAATGGAGACAACAACCATGTGACTCACCAAAGTGACAAGCTTCACAGAACATGAATGAATCACTAGGTGATGTTTTCACATTGCATTCCTTCAAGACCTTTTCCAGTACTTTATTGTTGGGATGTCCAAGTTTCCTATGCCAACTTTCTTTAAGAGACATGTAGACATAGGAGTATTTATTGTCACATAGTTGATATAAGCCATTTTTAAGTTGTAGTGCTCCAATAGCTTGTTTGAACATGATTGGGTCCGGTGATTTCTCCCCTTTAGTTGTAAATTGTTTGTTGGTTATCATAGGTGTTGGGCAAGGTGAAACATTTTCCATGTTAAATTTTCTCATAATGTCCCTTATGTACTTTGATTGTTTCAAATACATACCAATTGTATCTATTTAAACTTCTATACCTAAGAAGTAGTGTAGGTGACCAAGATTCATAAGTGAGAACACAATATTTAGTTGTTTGATGAAGGACTCCAAAATTTTGGTGTTGTTTCCAATGAAAACACAATATTGAGTTGTTTTTAACTATATTATGTATTCATTGTAAAGCTCTATTCAAACCTATGCCCCCTTCCTCTCTTGTAAAGGTAACATTTGTTTTCATCTCAAGTAGGTTGGTTTGCTCTCAAATTACATCTTAAAGATGTAAATGACCATAAAGTTACGAAGATTGTAGTTCATGTACTGAATTAAATTCAATGAAAAAATTAAAAAAAATCCTTTATTGAATTGTTACGAGATCAAGGTGAATGCATTGTGTATAGAAGGGATACAATACTAAAGAATCAATAAGATTAAGAAAATAATTAAAGAATGAATATTGAGTAAATACACAATTTTTTATTTAATCATTTTATATGTGTATTTTTTTTCTTTGAATTTTGTTATTCTTCTATTCAAAATTTTCAACTCTACTACAAATTTGTTGAGGAAAAATTGAATTGCTCAACGAAAAATGCAAAATTTATATTTTTCCTTTCTTTGTCTCAGTTTGCTGCATAGTTGGTTCAAGATATTTGGATTCATCAAGCAAATAATCTTTACTACACAATTTCAATTTTTTCATGCTTCTAATTATCCTTCATAAAATTATTTTTGCCCATTCTTGCCATTTTTCTCTATATTCACCATTTTAATTAAATTGTTTATTTTCTTTATATCCTTTGTTAAAAACTAATATTAATTAGGAATAAAATTGGGTTGAACCTAACACGTGAACTAGGTATGAGCATTACCTAATTAAAAGTTAATGTGGATGGGTTTGAATTTGAAAATAGACTCAATATATGTTTTAGGACGAGTCATTTTGAGTCATTCCAACTCTTTTTGTATTAAGATACTTTTAAAAATATAATATTAAATATTTTATATCAATAATAAAAATTTTATTTAATAAAAAGTTTGTATAACATATTTTATTTATAAAATTAATTATAAAATGTAGTTTGATTTAAGTTTTATATTTCCTTTATATATAATTTAACTATACATGATCATGAAAGTTTTATATTATTTTACAAAGTAGGATTGGTTCCATTTTATTTAAGTTTTGAGTGAATCAAGTTCAAACATAAACTAAATTATTTTAAAAAAAAAAGTCAAATAAAGTTAGAACAATGATAACTTAGTCAACACTTACCTTTACTACTAACTTGATCAAACTAATTCAAGTTTATTACATTTATGAAGATTGAGTAGAAACTCAACTAATAAAATTGAATTGAGTAATGAGTTTAATAATATATTTTATACAAATATTTATAACTTTTTTTAATACCGAAAACACTTTTAATATGCTTTATTTTCAACTTTTAAGTAATTTTATTTTAGTTATAATAAAGCGAGTCTCGTGTACATAATTATATTAATTTTTTATTTTGAGCTTGTTAAGGAAAAGTCCAACACTCATTACTTTTGTTAAGTGTTGATTTCTTTTCTCTCTTGAACAAAGAACTAAAATTGTTTTTCTTTATCAATTCCTTACATTAATATTATCAACCCTAGAAAGATTATCTGGTTCGTATGACTTTGCACTTTAAACAAATTAAAGTAAAGACACATTGCCCAAAAATAGATATGTACATTTAACTATTAGGATGTTTTGTAAAAGAATAAAAGAGAATTTAATGTTATATCGAGTGCACTTAATCTATCTCCCACAAAAGCTCCTTAGATGAGAGAGAGAGAGAGAGACTAAAACTCTATTTATAAAAGCTTTATAGTGAACTTTGTTCATGCTCACTTAGATAACTAGAAGAAAACACATAAATCTTGTATATGTCAATAAACAATATGTCTCTCTAGTGATAAACTCCATGATATATTGATAACTACTTATATAATCTATTTATCTCAGTTAGAAGTGGTTATTTGACAAAGAATATTTCATTATTTGTCTAGAGCGACGATTGTTGAAAGGATACCTAATTAAGCCATAAATGACTTGTTAAAAGAATACTCGATTAAGACATAAATGATTTATTGAAAGAATACTTGATTAAGATAGAAGTGGCTTCTTGAAAGAATATTTTATTAAGTCATAAGTGATTTGTTGAAAGAATACTTGGATGGGGCAAATAGGAGTGGTTATGATTCAAAAGAATACTCATATAGGATAAGCCAGGAGTAACTACAACATGAAATAATACTCAAGGGGTTATCCAGGAATTGTTATGAACCCAAATTATACTCGAGGGGTTAGTCAAGAGTGGCGACGAGTTCAAAGAATACTTAATTTGTACTTCGCAACGTTAATTTGTATTGTTTATTAACAATTGTATGTAGTCTTTATGGTCAAACAAACTAGTATAAAATTATCTTAGGTATTTTTCTTTATTCTTATCTATTTACGTTGCATATCATTATTATTTGCACACTTGAGAAAGTTATTCTAAGAATACTTATCTAAAACACTTTAAGCAACTGATTTAGCTAAATTATAAATTTGTGTTTATTGTAATTCATATCCCAAAGTCTAATTGACCATTTGTCACACAAAACTATTGTTTGAGTATTCATCATCATATGACATTTAAAAAAAATTAAAAAAGATATTAAAACATAATTAAACCTTTCCTTCTTGTATTTTTTTCCTGTTTCCCACACAACTAATATGATATTTGCTTACTCTTTTGGCCATAACCTTTTCTATGAATGTTATTTTTTGTTGATTCTAGTTGTATTGCTAGATTTGGAGTCCTATGTTATTTTCTGTTGTTTTTTAAAATTGAAGATTTGTTGAAATTTCATATAAAAACTTGTATTGAATTGTTTTTCTTTGTTTTATCTTGAATTTTTGTAACTGAACTTATGGACCTGATTAGAATTGACATTTAGGTTCATGTTTAAAACAAAATAAATAGTACAAACACATATAGCCAAATGTGCTATAATTGCATAGGCCGAAATCGTTTGTTTAATTTTTCAATTTTAGAAATTGTGTCTTCCTCTATTTTTCTCTCAATTTCATAATTGTCTTATTGTTTTTCTCACTCTTTTTGTTTTCATTCTTTATCCATAAAAAAAAAAAAATCTTAAGATTCAATTCATAAAATAAAGAATATACGCTTTGAATGGAGTGTTATAATAATCATGTTTATGATAAGAGGAAGTGTATGATTTTGGAATTGACCTTTCATTTTCTTTCTTTTTTCTTTTTCTATCTTTGCATTTTTGTAATAATATAATCCTCGAATTAATTTGTAAAAAAAATAATAAAAATTAAATAAAACATATATTTATCATTTAAAAATCAACCTAATTTATGCTATATTGCAAAATTATTAAAGAAAATTTACATACTTTGATTTCAAGAACACTAAAAATCAGAATTCATAAATTTTAAATTCGATGGACCAACCCAACAATATAATGAAAAGTAGTATTTATCTCGTAATTTTGTCATAAAAAATCCTTTTATATTTTATACTATTAATAAAATTTAATGTCATCTATTATTTTTATGTATTTTATTTTAGGAAGTGCCAATTTTTTAAGATTATTTAACCCGAAGATTATTCTAACTCTATCATTTTTATGCATTTTATTTTAAGACGTGATAATTTTTAAAAACGATTTTATCCAAAGATTAATATAATTCAATCAAACTTTAATGCAATTTATTTAGACTAGATAAATCATATTAAATTAAACCCAATTAGTTACTAATATTATTTTGTTATTCTTCTAAACGCATAATAAAAAGCTCATAACTATCTAATTACTCTATTAAAATCAAATCCCTCACTCTACTTGGCCCTTTTTACACAACCAAATCCTCCTCTTTCATATGCATGAGTTAAGTTAAGATAAGAAAAAATTTATTGTATAAAATAAAATAAAATAAAATAAAAGTTAAAAGAGAAAGACAGCGCGCGCACATAGTAAGATTTTATGGTTTTAGTTTTATGGTATGATATCATTGTTGGCGCTTTGAAACGGCACATACAACATATGTCGGCGTGGCGTGGCATGGCGTGAGTCCCCAATTTTAGAACAAAACCTGTGGGTTGGTTAAACCCTCACTCCAATCCAACCCAACCCCAAAACCATGGGCAGTTTTTCTTTTTTTCTCTGTTTCATCAACAAAACCAGTTGCTTCAAAAACCAACGTATTACTACACTCTCTCTTATATTATCTTTACTCTTCTCTTTCCCCGACAACACAATCTATCATCAACTCCTATGTAATCCCATACTAAACTGCTGTTTCACTTTCTGTCCTTCCTTCCTTTTCTCTCTCACTTCATCTTCTTCCACCTTTTTCTTCAACTATTCGATTAAGGGTAAGCGCATTTATTCCAAAGTTTGTAGCTTTTGCTTGTTTTGTTGAGTTTTCAAGAGTTGGGGTTTCTTGTTGATGGAACCCAATGGGCTAGGCGCGGGAATGTTTTCTGGGTTGGTGGGAGTGGAGAACGCTTTGCCACCGCAGCAACAGCAAAACCCTCACCATTTGCAAAACCACCCCCAGATGGCTGTTCCCTATGCCTCACTCCACGACACTGATCCACATCATCAGCACCATAATCAATCGATGAAGCAAGGGTACCCTCAATATTCTTCGGTCAAGACCAAGCAGCAGCAGCAACAAAGTGCTGCCGTCAGTGACGATGATGATGACACCTCGGACCCCAAGAAGAAGGTGTCGCTGTGGCAGAGAATGAAGTGGACTGCCACCATGGTGAGGCTTTTGATAATGGCGGTTTATTGCATTGGTGATGAGGGTGGCTCGGAAGGGACCGATAAGAAGAAATCCTCGGGAATGTTGCAGAAGAAAGGGAAGTGGAAGTCGGTGTCAAGGGCTATGATGGAGAAAGGGTTTTATGTTTCTCCTCAACAGTGTGAGGACAAGTTCAATGACTTGAACAAGAGGTATAAGAGGGTGAATGATATTCTGGGGAAGGGAACTGCTTGCAGGGTTGTGGAGAATCAGAGTTTGTTGGAGACGATGGAGTTGTCACCAAAGATGAAAGAGGAGGTTAAGAAGTTGCTCAATTCCAAACATTTGTTCTTCAGGGAAATGTGTGCTTACCATAATAGTTGTGGCCATGGGAACAACAATGCTCCACAGCAAGGAGAGACCGGGGGTGAGTTGTCTCAGTCTCAGGCTCAAGTACATCAACAGCAACCTCAGCCGCAGCAGCAGCAGCAACAACAACAACCACCTCAGCAACAGCAACAACAACGTTGTTTTCATTCATCAGAGGTGGGGAATTTGGGGGGTTTGAGGATGTTGAAAGTGGGAAATGGGGAAGAGAATGATGAGGATTCGGATTCGGATGATGATGAGTCTGAGGATGATTCGGATGAGGAGGAAGATGATTCAGGAGAAGGTGGTTCAAGGGGTGATGTGGGGCATGGACATGAAGATATGGAGGATGAAAATGATGGAAGGTCAATGAGGAAGAGGGCAAGGAAAGTGAGGGGAGTTGGTGTGTCAGAAGTGATGATGCAGCTGAGTGCTGAGGTGAGTGGTGTGTTCCAAGATGGAGGTAGGAGTGGTTGGGAGAAGAAGCAATGGATGAGGAACAGGATTCTGCAGTTGGAGGAACAGCAATTGAGCTATCAGAGTCAATCATATGAGTTGGAGAAACAAAGGTTGAAATGGGCAAGGTTTAGCAGCAAGAAGGAGAGGGAAATGGAGAGAGCCAAACTTGAAAATGAACGAAGGAGGCTTCAGAATGAGAGAATGATTTTGCTCATTCGACAGAAGGAGCTTGAGCTCATGAGTTTTCAACACCAACAACTGCATCATCAACAACAACAACAACATTCTTCTACTTAGATCTTGGAGGAAACTAGTTGTTATGATTTTGTAGGGGTACTTGTGAAGTTAGTTCTTATTAACGAAAATCTAAATACCATTTTGTGTATTTTTACACATGTTTTGGTAATTTGGTATGGAACATTTTTGTTTTAGAAGAAAAAAATAAAAACAAAAAAATAAAAATAAATCACGCCCGGTGGGACTCGAACCCACAATCGCTTGATTAGAAGTCAAGCGCCTTATCCATTAGGCCACAGGCGCTTTACATTTAATTAAATACAATTATACAATAAACAACACACTGTGTGAATGTTATGTTGCTGTGCCACTTTTGCTCCTTTTGTTTTTACTTTGCGGCACTATAGAAACCCCCTTATTTACGTCTCCACAACAATCCTCTCCTAAATACATAATTCAAAATCAAATTTATGATTTTCACTCTTATATTCATTGTTTAATCCAACGTTTACCACTAACTCAATATCTATAATAGTTAGAATACAACTTTTATATATATATATATAAAAGAGCATAACAACCCAAACAAGATTTTTTTGTGATTCAATTGACTTAACCTCCACCATAGAACGTTCAATTCACTTAACCTTCACTATAAAATAATTGATTTCCCTTGCAACAATTTTTTCTCTAGGAATTATCACACTAAAAATCAAACTTTTCAATTATAACTTGATCAATTTAGCTTGTCATTATACAATTACATAACCCGACATATCACTAATTTAGGTTGTTTACTGCTATACAGCATTATAGATATTGAATTCCTCAAAGTAAGCCTAATGATTTTAGCGGAGTCCATTTGGTATCATATTTCAGTTCATTCCATAAAAAACGTTGCCATGAATAATTAGTTTGTATAAATGCTGTTTACAAGAAAACTAAGATCAAATCAACTACCGTTATACTAATTCACTAAACTCTCCTCCAAATAGTTAAAACGATACTTACCAAACCTTAATGAATCATGGCAGTTTAGGCACTTTCAGTCGTGAAAATCAGTTTAATACACACTCTGTTCATTATATACTCTTGCTCATATGATCATAAAGACAAGACAATAAAAATATGGCCATAAACAATTGTTGTCTGAAATAACATGCTATTAGCATCTCATTTGTTTGGTAATCCGATTCAATAATCACATTTTCGAGCTGTGTTCTAGTATGAATAATACTAAACCCAAAAATTGGCATCAAGGGCACATTCCCTTGATTTTATGTTTTACAGCCAGCAATAATTTGCATCCAAAATTCGTTTCATCAAAACCAAGTAGAGCTAACAACCTCTACTTGTGGCAGAATGACCTGCATCTTTGAAAAACTAGGGAAAGATGTAATACAAATAAATAACACTAAATCTGTTGTTGGTTAAATGCTCCTTAATCTTCAAGCTCAATAATCTTAACCACAGATGCATCACCAAGTTTCTGGCAAACAACTACCCTGTCGTGTGACTTTATTACTCCCAATGCTTTTCCATGATCAAGGGCAACCTTAAGTATAGACTCATTTGTTGCACTTGTTGACTCAGCCTGAAAGCATAGAGTATGTGATTAATGGGGTGCATGTTAAGTAAGATGCATAACATTATTGTACATGTTTATACATGTCAGTGCAACTATAGCACTAAGCATATCATGAATACAAAGTCCCATGTTGTGTGAAGATTATTGTAGAAAACAATCAAACCTTGGACTAAGTAGAGTTACCATGATATTGATTCAGCATCTAATGTCTACCCCAAAAGAACAATCTCGACAGAACAATGCTTATGAACTCAATAAACAATATAAATGACGAGAAATCCCACAACAAAAACTTACTGGATGTCGAGGATCTGCTAGCATAGGAAAGAGACCCCTCACAATAAGTGATTGTCTTGCCTGTGTCACAAAATTGAATAAGTATGGTAAACAAAGTAAGAAAATGTAAACACAATGCGTTTTGGTGAATAAAATTTTCTAGTAAATGGGAATAGGGGTGCCTATATCCAAGTGTAAAGTAATAACTTCCAATTACCAATACAATAAATGCTTGCATGTATTTACTTTACACAGAATAAATCAATTATGATATGCTGAGAATACTCAATAATTTAAACTATATTATGATAAATGTTATTTGAAAAATATTCAGTTTCCTTAGACATAAACCTCCAAGAACAAAGTTGGCAGTTGAACTCGGAAATGACAATAAAAACAACAGAATAGGTTGTTCTTTGGAAATAGAAGAAAAAAAAAACAGAGCACAACTTAATTAGCAATTGTTGGCACCCCAGTTACTCATACGTATACATTCAACCCAATAACAGTCAGATATTAATAGAAACAAGCAGAAAAATCAAAATTCAACCTCAAAAGCTCCACTAAAGCTCCACCGTAGCTGATTCGTCTTTAGTCGAGGTATCACGACTGATAGAACTGGCATCGTCGGCCTATATTTAGCGATCAATCTGGCAGACATATATAACATTTTTAGATAGACAGTTTTATGGATAAAGGTTAAATGAAAATGAAAGACAGAAAGAAAAAAGATACAGACATTATTAAAGGATAGTGTTAGGATACACCGAGAAGAGAAATAAGTTAAGATAGTTGGAATATTCATGAGTTAGAGGGGGGAGGAAGTGAATTTTGCAGACTGAGCATTTGAGTGCTCTCCTAATTATTGTTCTTTTCATTCTATTCAATATAAAGTTTTCTTTTCTTTCTCTTTTCAATTCTTGGTTCCTAACAGATAGTGTTTGTTAACCAAGTCTAATCCAATTTAGAGCAACTGGTTTTCTATTTCCAAAATACTAAATATGAAGACATCAATATCTAGTACTCAAAGAAATTGAGAAAGTACCTCGCAGCCCTTCCAGATGAAGTAAAACAAATAATAACAGATGCCTTCACTTTAATTGCAGCTCGTACCTAACAAGTAAAGATTAGCCTGTGAGAATCTACTTTCAAAAAATGAAATCAAATCAACAACCATGTAAAAAAGTAAATGAACAAGCATACTATTAAAGAAATGAGACAAAAGCAAATGTAACTACCGCAGAGGATGCAATAGATTCCAGGTGGGACATGGGTTCTCCAACATACTTGACAGTCTTCTTAAAATAAAGGTCTTGATTGAAAACTTTCTCAGCCTACAAGGACATGAAATAGGAGGTACAATTCAGCCAAAATTAAGACATTTCAAATAGGAGAGCATTTCGTATGGCATTTCATATAAGGAATTCCCAACAATGGATTTGCAGAATAAATGCACACTGAGTTTAAACACCAGAAGATAGAAAAGAAAAAAAATAAAATAAGTAGGGACCCAGAATAGAAAACAGGAAAAAAAAATGATTTAGTTTCTTAATATAAGATGGACAGTACAACTACAATGTCAACAGTTTCCCTTAACAACAAAGCTCATGCTCAGTTGTCAACAACAATATAAAACAGAATGTCACTCTCATCTACCTCTCCTATTTAAGCTGTATTCCTGTCTTTCCTCCCTCTAACTTATTGTTCTATCTAACTATTGATATTTGATACTCTCCATCACAAACTGTTGATATTTGAGAATCTTTAACAGACAGAATAACATACTTTTCTTGCTTTAATTCAAGATTTGATACAAAAGCACCTTAAAATTTGAATGGACTCAGATCCCCAATTTTCCTAAACCTTCCCCCAAAAACACCTTAGACAGTTGTAGGAGTCGATCACTATCAGTTTACAAGAAAGCTATCAACCCAAATTAGGATTCACCAAAGTAACAGAGGTCCAACAAATGGAGAAAGTACTTTGGCCATCACATCAATAGTTCAAATAAATGTAATGAATTGAACAAAATCAATGAGATATGAAATGAACTTACCTCGGAACAAATTCTGCCGACAGTAGAAATAGTCTCAACAGGGTACAATCCACGTAAAGTCTCAGCACCCAGAAGTATAGCATCACTTCCTGTAAATTTGTTAACAGTTTAATGGACAAACACATCAAGTAGTTCTAACTTAAACACAGTGGACAAACACTGATAAAAGAAACAACACGTCAAGTAGTTCTGAAACACGGTCGACAAGCACTCATTAAAGAAACAATCATTCAAAAAGGGGATGGGGATGGGACCTTGTCAAATACTTGCAGAAGATCTTATCAATTAAGAAGCAACCCAATATTACCAGACAGCTTCAAGACCTAGATTAGAACTACCGTAGAAAAATGACATCTCTATAATTTGAAAACCAACTAAATATATAAGAAAAGAGAAATATCCCGAATGTCTTTGATGAATAATGAATAACTATCATGTATCTAAACAGCTTGGTACTACTGGTTACCGACCTAACAAGTGGCATTATATGAAAACTTACCATCTAAAACAGCATTGGCAACATCAGTGGCTTCAGCACGGGTTGGTCTCAAGTTGTCGGTCATGCTATCCACAACACGCGTAAGCACAGCAGGCTTCCCAGCCATATTACACTTATAAAGGGCAGATTTTTGAAATAAAAACACCTACAAAAGAAAATGGAAAATAATTAATACAGATATCTGTGCAAAAGTCAGTCTTAGAACTATTCAGCATCCCCTTAATGAGGATAGTAACAAAGATATAACTGTCTTAACATAGGCAGCAATTCATTAAGCTGATTCAGCTAAAACATATTACATTTTCCTCACAGCATACTCATATTAAAGTTTAAAGTTCCAAAATTGAAATCTAGATTCCAGAATAATTTTGCAAATACCAAGTATTGGAACCAAGTAGTAAAGACTGAAAAAGTGAAATTGTATTTCTCACTCTATAAAAATGAGAGGGAGTACATTCACATAAACTCTGAGAATAATCTCGTGCAAGCTATACAAGGTGCTCAATAAGCACATATACAACAGAAATAATAAGGGTTCTCTTTCATAGAGACTACAGTAGTATTGTACAACCACTATATGTCTAACACAGAATTAGTCCTACCAAAACTAATCTTATTTTGGTAGGATCCTGCACGGCAACAAAAAACTACAAAACAAATTTTTGAAAGGAAATTTACCTTCTCTGGTGGAAGATCAATACCCAAATTTCCACGGGAAAGGATAATTCCATCAGCTTCTTGTAGAATCTCATCAAAATGGGTCAATCCCTAAGAAACAAGACAGATGCAGATGTTCATATATAAAAGAATTGGCATAGCCAGTAATAATATAAGTTTATGAAAAAAAAAAACTGAAATTGTCACAGTACATTGCCAAGATATATGCAAACTCACCTCAACATTTTCAATCTTTGCAAAAATTTGAGTCTGACTGATATCACCTAACTTTGAAAGGAATTCACGTGCCTGCATTACAGACATATAAAAGTTCGTTAACACAAAGTCTAAAAATAAAAGATTAAATTTAAATACCGAAAGAGAATTTGACTTTGAGGTGACAGATCAAAGTAAAAATTTTGAACTCAAATTACCTGGCGAACATCTTCAGCGTGTCGAGTATATGACAATGACAGAAAATCAATTTTGTTTTTAACTCCCCAGGTGCTTATAACCTGAAAACAAAACAAACTGAATAAACAAAAATAAAACCAAAACAATGTCTTGTCTATATGTCCGACATGTGTCTAAGACTGACAACCACACAACACCCATTCGACACATCAAATTTAAAAAACATTTTTGTGAGGGAAAACATGGTTCAATACAACATTAATGAGGGCAAATACAGTAACCTCTTTAAGAAGTTATAACGAAAGAACTTATGGTGTAAGTTTCTCTTTCTTCTTTAAAAAACAAACAGTCTAGTTCATATTAACATTTTGTATTTAAATTTGTCTTTGGATGAATCTAACTTAGAGGGTGTCTTTTTCAATGATGGTGATCAACAAGGGGTGAAATGTCTTATACGAATTAGACCCTCTTTTCAAATTTTGAATTTAAGATGAATGGACTGGATCTGTTTTTGTATTAGGAAATAATGTGTTCGGATTGGTATATTTGACTAACCTTTTTATAGATGATTCTGAATATAATATTGATTATCAGTTTAAATAATTCATAATAATGTTCAATATATATATATATGTGTGTGTGTGTCTTTGTCCGTGCTTCATAGAGCAAAACTAAGGAAACCCATTTCCTAGGCAAAGACAAACACTGCATGCACAATGAAAGGTAAGTTATTCAAACATGCTATTAAAAATCATAACTTACCTCCTTGTCTTTCTCAGTGAGAGTAGGCAAATCAATATGAATTTGAGAGGCATGCAAAGTGAACAGTGACCCAGCCAAGGTAGCCGTATTCTTTATAATGCAAACAACATCTTGCCCTTTGACCTCGGATACCTGAGAAGCCATCATACATATAGAAGGTTGAATATTTTTTTTATGCCTAAGGTCACACTTAGATTAAGAACATATCAATTCAGTAAATTGCAATTACAAGAAATCTCATTTTACAATATACAACACAAAACTCAAAACCCAAATGAAAAGGACCAATGTGAATCATTTAAATAGATACTGGAGAACAATGAAGTAACAATAACAAGTGACATATTGGAATAAATTTTACATCTGGGTTCAATAATAGTTTACCTCCAGCCATACAGAAGTAGTTTCACTTCCTGTGAACAAGTATTGACCAATAAAAATGGTGTCTCCCTTCTTCACAGCCTATAAACAATGAGAATGAAGATCAACAATAAGGTTCAACGTCAACACAAAACACAGGTCTGAAACAAACAAGCATTCGTCCAACAAGATTTTTACAAAATTAAGCAAGACACAAATCATAATTCAAGCAGTCACAAAAAGAAAATTTACAGGTAGGAATAAAGAAAAATCAGAGTAAACTATTACTAAGATTTAGGCAAGAGTCAAAGTACACAGATAAAATTTATAGCTAATTCAAGCAAGTCAGCTTAGAAGGAAAGAAGAAACTGACTCAAAGCATGAACTGCATATGCAGTAAAAGTGTAAAAAGTTAATTAGAAGAAACCATTTGAGTTAATTCCGGGGAAACAGTGCACGTGAAAAAAAGTCGCATCATATAACGACAACAAACAAAATATCAACGTACCTTAGCCAGCCCATCAAAATTGATTGGCAGTATTTCAGAAGAAGCTTCTTGTCCGGCATCAGGAGTTAGAACAACCTGACCATTTGCCTCGAGAGAGATAGCTTTCTCACTTTTGTTAACAACTTGCATCTCTGCACCCACTGTGTCCAGCATAACCTGAAAAATCAAATAACAAACTCTCAGCAAACATAATTCCCAACAGAAATGGAACGAAAAAAAATACAAGAACACAGAAACCAAAGATTCCTTAAGCAGTTACTAAAAAGCTCCACTGCACCTTGACAAATCAGACAGTAAAAATATAAAAAAAAAAAAAGTAGGTTTCAGTTTCTATTCTTTTAACCAAAGCAACCAACTTTCAAAAGGGAAAAAAAGGAAAAATTGATTTGTCACATCACCAAGGTAACAAAGCCACTACAATACACGAAACCACGGAGAGGGAAGAAAACTCACAGCACAGAGCTTCTTGGTACTCTTGATAGCAACCTTCAAATTTTCCAAAGTCTCCTGATGATACTCAGGGTCATGCCACGAAAAGTCAAATCGAGCCACTGCACCCAACAACAATAAATATCAGACCATCAACAACAACAACAACAAAAACCCACCCACAAAACCCCATACCTCCACAATCTGAGAAAAAATAAATAAAAAGGGAAAAGGTGTGAAATAACATACCAGACATGCCAGCTTTGAGACAATTAGAAATAGTTTCAACGGATCTAGATTTAGGACCCAGAGTACCAACAATCTTTGTCATTGCGGGGAAAAAACTCTGCCAAAAAAACAACCTTTTTATAATATTCATAAAATAGATCCATTGATTGAAAAGAAAACGGCGGAGAAAAACTAACAGGCTTGGATGGCTCAAGGATGGAGACCATCCTAATGGGTTCCTCGAGAAGCAAGTGACTGGAAGGCATGTTTGAAGATCGATCGACGAACACTACTTCAGCCGCAACAAAACCTTGAGAAAACCAAAACGCGAGGAACACAGTTCGAGGATTGAACAGTAGCGTTGGTTGGTTTTCCCTGGAAGACCAAACCAAACCAAAAAGGCAAACACAAACGGTGTTCTTGGAGTGAATGAATAATTTGGAAGAATATGCTTTCAGCTTTGTTCTCTCTTTAATATATTGTTGATTTTCAACTCTCGTAGTTGTGTGTGTGCGAATGTTTTTGTTTTGTTTCGTTTCGTTTTTTTATTTTCACAGTGCGTGGTGAAAAAGAAAATGGGAAAAAGGAAATGACACGTGGAGAAGCCAGCTGTCAGATGGGGCCCACCCCGTTTGAGAACCGTGCCTTTCTTGCTATGGACCCGCCGTAACGAAAAGTACTACGATGACTACGGTCTTAGGTTGTTTTTTTTTTAATTTGTTTGTTTTGTGTGTTTGTGTCGCTTTTAGAAGAGAATGAGGGGTGGGTTGGGAGCATATTAGGTGAAAGCCATGGTTACTGGTTGAGGCACGTGATGCTGAGGCTGCATTACTGTGACGGCACGTGACATAGTGGTGGCGGAGGAGTTAGGTGACGCCACTACAGCGGCGTGGAACGCATGGTGGTGTCGCGTGCGAGGTGAGGTGGTTTTTAAATTAGGTCATTGACATTGACCTTCCATTATTGATGAATTATTTTTAAAAGTTTTAAATTTAATTAATAAATCAGTAAATACTTATATAAAATGATGGAATATTTAATTTTATTTATAAAAATATAAGGAGAATCAATTAATAAACGAAAAATATTTAAATATAAAAGACGTTATACTTCAAAAACCTAAAAGTATGTGTACAGACGTAAAACACACAAAAGTACAAGTAAAACGAGTTAAAGTTATTCATCAGAGCCTAATCAATTATGTATTTGAAATATAATATAATATGTTATGTCATCGATTTTGTACTTCCTTTGTTGGTAGTAATGGGTTATGCATTTGTTTATGGGAGCAACAATATTCTATGGACTTTGTTTCCATTGTTGATTTTTTTCCCATGCAGCACACTTTTTTCAAAATATTTCCTGGTTAGTATATTGTGCACAATATTTACATGCATAGCATAATTTTATTTTTCGTTGAGAATTCGTGTAAAATATAGTTTCTAGTACTAGTGACTCTGCAAAAACAAAATTTTCTTATTTGACAATAAATTTCATGATGAATAACATTCAGAAATATATTGGTAGTTACAGTTGTAATCTCATTAATGTTTTAATGATATATGTTTGTTGGAGTTTTATTTCATTAATTTAATATTTAAAATTAATTTAATTAATTGAATACGTGACAAAGATAATAAGCAAAGAAAGTTTATAGTAATTTATATTAGTAAGAATGTTAGGATTAATTGACGAATTAATTCTATTAGTGACTCATTTTAAATATTATGATGGACACAACTGTGATTTAATAAAAAAAATATAAAGACTTATTGGTTATTATTATGGGAAGTGATAATAAAATAAAATAAAGATAAAGATAAAATAAAACCAACTTGATGGACGTTGGTATAAAAGGATTTTGGGGTTCTGTCTCTGGCCATAAGGTT
>Ga0214545_1006303_pt1 | contig 20726 bp, 17 predicted proteins | sample CNSS4metaG_FD_160064 | JGI IMG/M metagenome (GOLD analysis project Ga0214545, IMG submission 160064) | Root nodule microbial communities from cowpea collected in UCLA plant growth center, Los Angeles, California, USA - CNSS4 | ecosystem: Host-associated > Plants > Roots > Nodule | place: USA...
ATCAATATCTAATATAATTAAATTAATTAATTAATTAAAGATATATGATAAATTATCACCAATTAGTATTTGTATTAATTTTCCAAATCAACCCTTTGTAATCTCCTTAAATTATCTTCTAAATAATCCAATATCTTCAAGATATATTTGTTTGCTGTGAAACTAAAAAGATTCAAGAAGGTCTTGTCATATTTAAAAAGATTTGGTAGTTATTATCTTTTAATATTTTATGATATAATTAAATAAGATAATTATTTAAAAATATCAAATAAAATATCTAAAGATATATTTTTCCCAAATTATCTTCTATCATAAAGATAAAGAAAACCGCAAGGTCCAATTTTTTTTGTTCCTCTCTTCTTGGTTTAGCCAAACTTCAATTTTTCAAGCTTTCTTGCCGTCTTCATGCAATGCTTGGCTGGAATTTTTGTGCTTTTGATAATTTCTTACTCTTTGGATTTATCTTTAAGGTGTCATGAAGCTTTAATCAATTTATTTCCACACCTCCATGAGCTCAACTTAGCTGCAGCTGCACTAACACACCTCAAAATATCCAAAGAACATTTATGCAACTAGAAAGCTATTTTTAACATGTTTTTGTATCTCATGTTCAATAAACCCAAATATAGGAAATCCCAATTAAATCAATCTTTAAGCACACAAATTCAATCAAATATCGAAAATTAAACATTAAATGAGGGCAAAAATACGCACTCATCAGACCTCCTGCTCCTCTCACCACACACTTCATTCCTCTCTACTTGAGAATTTGAATGGTTATTAGAACGTCATGATAACTGCCAAGACAATCCCTACCTCAATCCACACATTACGACAATCATTGTTAATTCTCCTTGGGGTAGCATCAATCAATCTGAACTCAGTCTCATATAAACAATCTCATATCATATACTCATCATTCATAATATTTATAAAGCTTTTATGATAACTAAAATATTGATGGAGGCGTGGTTCGGAACCATCAAGGGATTAGAAAACAAATGATGGAATCATGCCCAGGATCTTCAAAGAGATCTCAAATTAGCTTCAGATCATAAAATAAGAACTCTTTTATAACTTTTGTAATGTTTTTGTTTGGGATTTATCGAACCTTTAGTTATCTTGGGCGTTTTTGTGTTTCAGCCCATAGTATATAAGCCCTTGTGAGACACTTTTGTAGGTAGATTTGAGTTTTATGAAATAGTGAGTTTTCTCTCAAGTCTCGAGGTTCTCTTGAGAACCACCGATCCTTATCTTTAAATCTCCGATTCAAATTGGCGGATCTTCCTCACTTATCTTGGAATCTCCTCCATGTGGCGTGAATTCCTCTCGTTCCGAAAACCCCCAAATCGACGTCCTCCATTTTGCCCCACTCATTCAAGGGTTCATACCCATTTTTGTTCTAGACGAATTTCACCCCAAATTTGAGACGATCCTTCATCATCTGGTATAAGAGCCAAGTGAGTTGTTCTTCTGAGATTGGTTTAGGATTATCTCGTTTGTGCTTCCAAAATTATTCGTGGTGCATTCGTTTGTTCACGGTTCTTGTTCGTTCTTCGGGGTTTTGTCGTCTTTCTTCGTTTATTCTCGTTCATGATTACGTTGTGGGTCATATTCGTGGCTCTTCGTTTGGCTTGCTTTTGAATTGGTGAATGGAAGTGGTTGTTTATCCCTAACGACACAATTTTGTGGCTTTCAAAATGACTTTGTCCAAGTGGTCGTTCTATGGTGTTTGGTGGTCGTGAATTGCCATGAGTAGTTGTTCTTGGTTCAATTGTGGGTTTCTAAAGCTCGACAATGAATGGACTGTGTTCTTGGTTCATCTTTTATTGGAAGTTTTGGTAGACGCACAACAGTAGAGGATTGTATTGTGTTGATTGCAGTTGAGTAAAGCGGAGTTAAGTATGCATACAAGGTGTTTGCGAAAATGACTCACTAAAGATTTTTGAAGATTTTGTCTCATATTAAATTGGTGAAGCTGCAAACAATTGGCACATTGATGTGGTTGGATTGGCATTGAATTTGTGAACACAGCAGGGTGTGTAGTGTTGAAGCATGCGATGTGTTGTGTTTCTTGAAGCGATGGATACAGTGCGTAGTAGAAACTTTGTGCTTGAGGAGTTGTTGGCCCCATCTTGAAGCAACAGAGGTCTTGGTGAAGTGGTGTTTGAAAGTGGGCAACCATGTTTTAGTTTGGTGTATTCTTTCATTCCTAGTGTAAAAGACAAATTCTTCCAAAGATAAGTTTCATTTTGGAGGTGCTGGGAGGTTGAGATGTTTTGAATTGGTGCTTTGATAGTGTTCTTGACCAAGCGGTGCAACTTTGGAAAATTGAAGTGTTTTGGGAAAATCTATTGCACAAGGAACTCCATACGTGGCTCATCTAGCTCTTGCAATTGACAATAGCTGGAATGGAATTTGATTGGACCAATTGGAGAAAGTGCAGCCAGTGTTGATTTTTGTTTGCGAGTTCATATAGTGGCAATTTTGTGGCAGCAATCAGTTTGTGGCCTTTTTGGTGTAGTAAAGCGGTGCAAAGTGGAGGTGCAACCATCATTCCAAGTCGGTTTTGGTCCAATTGTTGAAACAACAAATACAGTCGTGAATATGCAGCCAACTAGCAACGTGAAATCGAAAGTGGAAGAGGTTAGAACCATCACAGAATGGTCAATTGGTGTAGAAAAATCTTTGGAGCGGTGCCTTTAACTCTCAATGCAACCAACTGAATTCATGACAGCGACGTTACCTTTTAGTGCAACAGTTTTTTTGGTTGAAGCACGTGATCCAGCCACAGCTGGTCCGATCCAAAATTTCCTGTGAAGATTGGATTTGAAGCGCAATCAGTTGTGGTTGGCTCCTTGCTACATTCGGTGCAGAATTGGCAGTGGTGCTGTAGCAGTTTGATGCATTCGGTGGCAGCCAACTTAAGTGTCATTCAGTGCACACCAAATTGCAATTGAAGTTGATTCATTCGGTGGTGGATGAAACAAAAAATTTCTCTGACACAGCAAGCACGTCGTACATATTGTTTGCTAGAACCATCCAAACCCGCATGAAGTATTGGCATTGATGTACACATTGTTCGCTAGAATAATCCAAAGTCGCATGAAGTCTTGGCATTGGTGGCAGCGTTTTAATTTAACTTAAAGGAAGGTTGTTCCAGTTAATGAGTGGTTGAGTGAAGTTGCTGGCTGAGTCAAATAGTTAGAGGCATAGACCAAACTTTTGTCTGAAGCAGTGCAGTCCGAGCAGCAGATTTCATCAGCAGGCTGATCCATTTCTTTTGGCAGCAAAAGGGATCCATTTTTTTGTTTCCTTTTACTGTGGGCAGTTGTAGTTGTGATGTTATAATCTTCTTGGTCTATTCGGCACAAATTACAGGAACTAAATTTGATTTATGTAGTGGCAATTGGACAACAACTTCATTGGTGCAAACTTTTTGTTTCAAGCATTGGTAGCAACTAATTTTAATTTCTCTCGATGCAGGAGATTAGTGGAGCAGATTTATCTCATCACCTGTTCTTGTGTTTTTAGTGTTGTACTTGGTTTTGCTTGGTGCTAGTCTATGCGGTGGCAACTATCAAATTATAGAGACGTGCAAACAATTGTGGCCCTTTGGTGCAACAAGCTAAAACGTGAAATAGTGGCATCAAGCTAATTTTGTTTAGTGCAATGGCAGTAGCTTGAAATCCAGTCAGTGCAGCTAATTGGTGTGATGTTTCACGTGGTGGAGTTGAAGACGTGTTGCTTGATTCAGCGGCAACAACACCTTTGTCTTTAAGTCCACGTGGTAGTGCAATTTGGCAAGACTTTTGGTGCAGAAAAGTTGTGTTGCAATCTCACTAGGTGCAATTGATTTAGAACAAGCCAACTCATGTACGTGGCAGCAACGTAGAATTGGATTGAACAACAACCCTTTCTTTATTTCACTTAGTGAACTTGGTTTGACACATTATTTTTGGTGGACTGCATGACTTGAGTGGCTTGAACAGTTTAGGTTGTTGTGTTGGGTGGTTGTCCTGGCTATTTTTTGTGCTGATTTGAAGCTTGAAACAACAACCATTTAATGCAGTGTTATTCATCTTTTATTGCTATTTTGGCCTACCACCATGGATGCTATCCTAAGGTGATTTTTGGTGCTGTTTTGGGGTATTGTTTGGTGCAAAATTGTGGCACTTTAGTCATGCATCTGGTTGAATTTCTGATGCACTTTCTACATTTAGCTTTGCCTATTCTTACCACTTAGAGTCATTAATTGTTCGTTAGTGCTTTGTTTGATTCTTTGTCCATCAATTCTCTTTGAGTTTGATTTTCCTTGGATTATTGTGTTGTGGGACAATGTGTCTTGACCTAAATTGCTGGAAATATTGGTTGTGGGAGTTTGAATTCATCACCACAATTTAGCTTGAGTACTTTGTTTCACATTTCTAGTAGTAATTCTAAATACAATGTTTAGATTACTCTTATCTTTAAAAGTGTTTTTCTTGTTGTCATAGTCCTATTTTTGTCACATATTTACTCCCTTTGGTCTAGCTATTTCTTGATTTTAGTGCTTTTTAGTTTGTCTTCAAATTTCCTTTGTTTTGTCTTAGAGTTTTCTTTCCTTGGCCTCCTAAGTTGAGCTTGGATCCATTACATATTTCACTTTGATGTTGAATTCTTGATGGGTCGATTAGAGGTTCTTTGAAGAACTAAATAGGAATTTGAGAGCGAGTGGATACACTTTGAAAGTGAAACACTAGTGGAATTGAGTGTAAAAACGTAAGGAGTGGTGACCACTTACTGTGGTTTGTGTTAGTTCTTGTTTCCTCTCTTTCACTATAGAAATTAGCAATTTTGAGCACTCTAGAATGTTCTATACATGTTCGACCTTGGTAGAAGATATCAATTTCATTGTGTCCAGAATTATCATGTTGAATAGCAAACTTGGGAATCTTAGAAGGGAGCACCATGATGATAGACAATCATTGCCAAAAGACAAAACAAGTGCTATTAGGTGCACCAAGTGTGAGGGTTATAGACACGAAAACTATCAATGTCCTAATTGGAACGCCAAGTACATGACTCTTCAGGAACTCCAAGATTACATTGTATACTTGAAAGAGGTGAAAAGTAGTGTTAGGAAAAAGCTCGAAGTCAAACAAGGACAACAAGCACAAAGGGAGAGAGAAAATGCAAAAAGAGAACTAAAGGAAATGTGGAAAAAAGCCAGACAAGAGAAAGAGCTAAAGAAGCGAGAAAAGAAAGAGCGAAGAGAAAAGGAAGAAGACGAACAAAGAGAGAAACACAAGAAGGAGTCTTTCCTCACACCCCTGACATGCATGATTGAGATGAAATCCTTAAAGGGGGATGATAATGCGGTAAATTGTTGTTCCTATTCACATCATGATATTGCATTTTCATTGGGAACACTTACTAACCCATCTCTTTTTTTCTTAAGGCCTAGGTAAGACTTATACATTAAGGAGCAATGGCATAAGCAATGGGGTGAGAAAAAGATGATATAAAAGCCATCAACAACATGGGCCAAACATGAACCTGAATTTAATCATCTGATTGTGTGTTTGGCCTATCAGGAAAATCCTAAAGGATGTCAGGGAAACTCTTTTTCTATTCTGATTACTATGGGTTGTTCTCCTTTTTGTTTCATAGTGAATAGTATACGTGTGTACAAACTCTTTGACATGTTCTGCGGGTTTATCTTTGATCCTGGAGGACAATCTCTAAGCACCTTGATAATAAGAGATTGGCCTCTCCCATGATCCCAATCTCATTTTTTTAGATAATATTTTTATTTTTGTTTTTAGACTATTCTAGTTTTGCATGCTTCTTAGCACTTATGTTTGTGTGTTTGTTTGTAGGTAATGAAGCGCTACAATTCGAGGTCAAATTTTTCCCAACCCGGAGGCAATGATGGAGGCGTTGTTCGGGACCATGAAGGGATTAGAAAACAGATGATGGAATCATGCCCAGGATCTTTAAAGAGAACTCAAATTAGTTTCAGATCATAGAATAGGAACTCTTTTATAACTTTTGTAATGTTTTTGTTTGGGCTTTATCGGACTTTTAGTTATGTTGGGCCTTTTTGTGTTTCAGCCCATAGTATATAAGCCTTTGTGAGACACTTTTGTAGGCAGATTTGAGTTTTATGAAACAGTGAGTTTTCTCTCAAGTCTCGAGGTTCTCCTCAAAACCACCGATCCTTATCTTTGAATCTCCAATTCAAAGTGGCGGATCTTTCTCAGTTATCTTGGAATCTCCTCCAAGTGGCGTGAATTCCTCCCGTTCCGAAAACCCCCAAATCGACGTCCTCCATTTTGTCCCATTTGTTCTAAGGTTCATACATGATGAGTGCGTATTTTTGCCCTAATTCAGTGTTTAATTATGGGTATTTAATTGAATTTATGTGCTTAAAGAGTGATTTAATTGATAATTCTGATAATTAGGCTGTTCTAGACGAATTTCACCACCAAATCCGAGACGATCCTTCATCAAATATTACCCAATTTAACTCAAAAATATAAGTTTCAAGCTTTGACTCATTCCCCCAGCTAGTAGCACTCGCCCAACCATTGGCCCTTGCTCGCCCAACGAGTAGCACTCGCCCAACCATTGGCCATTGCTTGCCCAACGAGTAGCACTAGCCCAACGAATCTGCATAATTATGCAAATTAGCTCACTCGCCTAGCGAGTACCACTTGCCTAGCGAGTGTGCAACTCTGCAGAATTATACAAAAACTGGTCTAACCTGTTTTATGCATCCTTAGCCAACCCATACCACTCTAAAACCAGTGCAAAGATCATTCAATTATCAAACATGAATTCTATCTAATTATTCAAACCAATTGAATGTAAAACACATCAAAACCACCAATTATTCTCAATTAACATGAAAAACACACATCTTCGTAGTTTTCAACATCACAAGAAATTCCACATATAAAAAATATCAATCAATCTCAAATTAAACACACAATATGCATTCTTAACAGGTTTATGAATTACGACAGAGAAATTAAGTTCCCTTACCAGGTATCCTGCTTAAACAACTATATAAATGTCTGACGTCTCTAACTTCACAAGATGCTCTATCTCCACATAGAAACATTACAAGAACGCTTAGGACATACCATTATGATCACAGATCAGCAGAGACTCGTACTGATATATAAAACGATGCATGCAAGTGAAAGATGACTTACATGCAACAAAAAATAGAAAAGACCAAAAAGACAACGAAAACTTAACTTATACACTAGTGCAAATTTTGCTTTTTACCTCGCCTTATATGCCTCGGTTGGCTAGGAACCGAAGCATATAATGGTGCGGTGGCATTTTTGCAATTTCAGACAACTTTTATGCCTCGGTTCAACGAAAACCCGAAGCAAAAGAGGGTTATATGCTTCGGTTCAAAAAAACCGGTGCCAAAAGAGGGTTATATGCTTCGGTTCCAAAGACCCGAAGCCAAAAATGTGGCTGGATATTTCAAAAATGCCACTAGCCATTACGTCTTTAGCCTCGGGTGTCACTGAACTGGGGCCAAATAGGGCTATATGCCCTAGTTATTAATTGAACCGAGTCCATATAGTTTAATTAGGGTTCAAAATTGGCGAACCCCTCTTCTTCCCCGCGCTGCATTTCTCCTCTCTCTCTCTCTCTCTTGTTCTGGCCACCGTCTCCGCGAGCCATCGCCGGTGGCTTTGGCGGTACGCCTCCCCCCCAATCTATCTGAACCGTGACGACGCTTCCGAGGTTACATCGAAGCCATTTTCTGGCATCATTCGTGTAGCAGTGTTGCCTGATCCTAACTATGCGACAACTCTTGACAAGTTCAGCTCTTATTACCCTTTGTCGGGTGATGCAACACTGGAGGAGTCTTTCCGTTTGGTGTATCAATGGCAGAAGGAAGGTTCTGGGGATTTACTCATTGATGGCGATCTTGTTGGTGTTGTTGGAGATTCATGGGTTCTGGAAACGGATTGTCGCGGTACGAGGAACGAGAGTTGTTGCGGAAGCTAACTTCGAGTTCGTACATTTCAAGGAGTTTAAGGATGAGCAAGAGAAGAGGGGTTGCGTTTCTGAAGAACATAAAGGGCGTGGTGAGTGGGTTCATTGGGGAGAGAGAGGCTACGGCGGCTAACGCAACGGCCGCTGCCACGACGGCGGCGGAGAAGGGTCAATGGGTGCGAGTGCGGCAGAGCGGGAAGTCGCACAAGGAAGTTTCGGCATTGCATCTGTGTCAGGAGCTTCAGGGGCACGAGGGGTCAATTTGGACTGATTATTATTGAATTGTAATGGTTTTTATTTTTTACTGTAGATAAGGAAGTTCAGGAGCAACCACAGTTTTATGTCTTTTTGATTCATTTGATGTGGTGTGTTGTGTTCTTGAACGTTTTGCCCCAAACACACGTAGAACCACTTTCTATCAGGCGTTAGCTTTTTGCTGCCAATCATATATTTTTCTTAGAGGGTTTTTAGATCTTCAAAATATTGCAACAAAATATTCATGATATTTGTTTCATAGGATGTGTGGCACCCTGCCCGTGTTTCTTTCAGGGTTGAAGATGTGACTGTATGGCCTCGGTTCTTACCATAACCGAGGCCAAAGGCTCTGCAAAATTTTTAATCAAAAAAAAATATTGTGAATCTATGGCTCTGGTCCCTCTGCAACCGAAGCATAAAAGTGTTTTTATAGCCTCGGGTGATAACCGAGGTCAAAAGGCACCCCTTTTGGCCTCACCCCAATATGCCTCGGTTCTAAAACCGAGGCAAAATGACGAAAATAACCGGGGCCAAAAGCCCTTATTACACTGGTGATATGAACGGAGAAATTGATCGGTCCAAATCAAAAAGCTCACCAAAAGGATCAATCCTATGGTCTCGGTTCTTCAATCAAACGACTAGAAAGACAAAACTCTTAAAGAGAAGCCAAAGAGCTCAAGAGAAGTGGCTTCTAGAGAGATGGTGTGTTTTAAAATAATGAAAGCCGTTTATAACAATTCTATTTATACTAAAATCTTTTAATATTAAAATAATCGTCTCACTATTTTTAAATCACTATCACTTCTAAAATACCATTTTTTAGGGTGTTACAAATTTTCACTACTTTATTATTTTAATATACTAAATAAAAAAATACAACCTGTGCGTGTATGTACATTTTTTTTAATTTTTTTTATTTCAAATCTTTTTAGAATAATAATATAATTATTATTATATTTATTTGACCATTAAAAGTACTAATAATAATATTAATATAAATTATAAAATGTAAAATTAAAAGATTAAAAATCTATTTAGCAAAAGTATTTAGTATAATAACGTTTTTTATAATTAAAAAAAGTACTTATACGAATAACACCACTATGAATAGTAATAATAATAATAATACCGATAATAACAAACTAATGATAATAATAAAAATATTTATGCTATAAATATTAATGTCAATGGTAATATTAAGGTTAATGTTAACGATAAGAATAATAATCTATAATTATATATAAAGATATACATCAACAACAAAACAAATAAATATGACAAGTAATTGAAATATAATCTCGTAGTAAATAAAATTAAGATGTGTGTCTAACTATAATAATAATAATAATAATAATAATAATAATAATAATAATAATAATAATAATAATAATAATAATAATGATGATGATGTTAAAACATATCTGTCTAATATAACCCAACCAGGAGGGGGTGAATTGATTATTCAATCTTTTATTGATTTTAAATGAATCTTGAAAGTTTCTTTAATCTTTACAATCCCATATAACCAATTTTCTAGTTTTGTATAAATGGACTGATTAAAAGCAATTAGGAAACGCATAAGAGATAGAGAAGCAAAGAACACAACGATTTTTATACTAGTTCGATTCAATATGAATCTACGTCCAGTCTTCTCCTAAGCAACCCACCTAGGAGGATTCCACTAAAATAATAGAGATACAAGAATTACAAGAGCATCTATATAATTCAAGACCCTAAAGACTAAGGAGCTTGATCTACAAATCAAGAACTTCCCCTAGATGCAATGCATCCACACAATTGCACTTAAAACTTCACTTCACACAGTGAATCAATTGTAAACAAAAATACAATAAGAAAAGAAACAAGAAAGGAATACACCTAGTGGATGTGCAAATTTATCACTTGATCCTAGATCCAAGCTTGACCCATCAAGGTTGAATCCACAATCAATCTTCTTGAAGGTTCACTTGAATGATCTCCCAAAAAAGCACAAGAACTTTGTAGATCTCAGAAAAGAAGTCTCTTAATTCGTTTACCAGTAATTCAGTTATTTTTCTTTCTGTTTTAAAACTGATTTCAAAACTATTTTTATACTTTAGTTCTATTGTAGTAATTAATTGATTAGGAATTTACCTAATAGATTATCGTGGGTGTATTTTCACTACATCAGTGTAGTGCCCTCATATAATCTATTAGTTAAGTATCTAATCCATTTACGAGTTCTGCGTTTCACACATTCAAGAGTTTGATACCTGATTTAATTCAGTTCAAGCTTATTTACATGTAATTCTCGATATACAACACCTAATGCAAAAGATAAAAATTCAGGACTAAGCTTAAACCAATGATTCACATGATGCATAACTTTGGACATCATCAAAACCATCTTCATTGGAGTTGAACAAGCTCCCCCTTTCAACAAATAATAATAATAATAATAATAATAATAATAATAATAATAATAATAATACTATTATAATAATATCTCATAGTGATAACGATAATATTAATAATAATAATAATAATACAACAACTAAATATATAAAGAAATACACATTTTTTGTATCTTTTTTGTTTTTAAAATTTTATCTTCTTCATTAGTATTTGTTAAATTTAAATAATTATTCATAAAATGAACAACAAAACAAATAAAAAGTGCAAATAATTGAGATAGGATCCCGTAGTATATAGGAGTAAGTTGTGTGTCTAACTATAATATTATTCTTAATAATAATAATAATAATAATAATAGTAATAATAATAATAATAATAATAATAATAATACAACTACATACATAAAGAGATAAATATTAGTGTCCTTTTTTATTTTTTGAATAATATCCTGGTAATTAGTATATTTTAAATTTAAATAATTATTTATAATAAAAAAACTTATTTTTCAATTTTATTATTTTACTAAGTAACTATTTTTTTAAATTGAAATAATTGTTCAAATGTAAAAAATAAATGAACACCAACACAAATAAAAATGGTAAATAATTGAAACATGATTCCCACATAGTAAATAAAAATAAAATGTATATCTAAATAATAATAAATATTATAATAATTATAGTTCTTAATAATAAATAATAATAATAAAATAGTATTATAACAATAGAAATAGTTATAGTTAATAATAATAATAATACTTATTGATAATAATAATGATCATTAATTATAGTTATAATTTATAATTTATCACTAAAATACCTATATTTTTCGTACATAATTATAAATTATAAATTATAAATTATAAATCATGAATTATAAATAATAAATCATGAATTATAAATCATGAACTATAAATTCTAAATTCTAAATTATAAATTCTAAATTATAAATTATAAATTATAAATTATAAGTTTTAAGTTTTAAGTTACAAATTACAAATTTTAAATTTTAAATTTTAAATTTTAAATTATAGGTTATAAGTTATAAATTATAAATTATAAGTTATAAGTTATAAATTATAAATTATAAATTATAAGTTATAAGTTATATATCAAAAATTATAAATTATAGATAAATTAAAAAATTTTAAATTTTAAAATAATAAAATAATACAGTGACAAGTGCCGATAAGTGAATAAAATGATATTAATATGATAATAATGACGTTACTCACTTCACATACCTCACCCACTTCAGAATCACATCGCTGAATTAACACACTCGATTAACATAGAAAGTTAATAGCGAGACTCAATAAAAATTAAAAATTAAAAATAAATTTATTGAATACACAATAACAAAAATGGCCAATTTTATATAGACTTAAAATATGATTAAGACTTTAATATTTATATATATATATATATATATATATATATATATTTATATTTATATTTATATTTATATTTATATTGTATTCAATTATTTTCTTTAATTTTTAATTGGTAATATTATTAAAGTTATTATTACATTTAATTATTCATTTAAGTGTTCATTTAATTATTAGACAACGAATTTAATTATTCATTTAAAAATTAGAAACATAACAATTAATTCCATTTAATTATTACAGTTATAAAAGTTTTTAATTTGTTATTAAATTAATACTAAATTTGTAAAACTTATATACGTCTAGGTGCTCAAATATATTAATGATAATATGTAAAATTATTAACCGTTAATTTATTTAGATTTAAATATTTTATTTTGATTAACTCAATTATCATATATTATTTAAAACATTACATAATAAAATATATTTTATTAAAAGAATATATAAACAACTTAAATATACTTTTATAATAAAAATATTATTATAATATTTATATGAAATTTAATTATATTTTTATATAACATAAACTTATTTTGTAAATATATTCTACAAGGGTACTTTCTAGGAAATTTTAGTAAAAGTAGTCATACTTTCTAGAATACTCATTTTTTTTAAGGATATTTGGATATTCTTATATTAAAGATTTATTAAGAAAAGTTCTATTCCAATATATGTAACACAAAATATATTTGTCCACAAAAGAGATTTTAATTTCTATTGTGTAAACCTCTGAACTCTTCTTTAATCTTTTATTTTTTATTTTTGTTCTGGTCACTTTAGATGGAAATTTTTTTTTTATATTATTGAGGCATCATTTTTGGAATTATGGTGAATTTGATCTAACATGCTTATGCCACCCCTATATAAGATCCTATGATTCTATCATGACATTCACAAAGTGTTTTCTTCCACCTCTTTGTTATAGAAACAATGTTGTCGTCACTTCTAATTCTATGCCTCACTCTTGTTTTTTTCTCATTCCTCCTCAAATACCTCAAAACCTTGAAAAACCCACCACTCCCACCTGGTCCTGGAGGCCTTCCCATAATAGGGAATCTTCATCAGCTCAATAATTCTACCCTTTATCTTCAGCTATGGCAACTCTCAAGAAAATATGGACCCATATTTTCCCTTAAATTAGGTTTAAGGTCAGCCATTGTTGTTTCCTCTCCTAAACTTGCCAAAGAGGTAATGAAAATTCATGATCTTGAGTTTTGTGGGAGACCTAAATTACTTGGCCAACAGAAATTGTCTTATAATGGGACTGACATTGCATTTTCCCCATACAATAGTTATTGGAGAGAAATCAGGAAAATTTGTGTTGTTCATATCCTTAGCTCCATTCGTGTCTCTAACTTTTCCACAATAAGACACTTTGAGGTCAAGCAAATGATTAGAAAAATATCAATGCAAGCCTCATCCTCCAAGGTTACAAATTTGAGTGATGCACTCATGTCCCTCACCACCACAATTATATGTAGAATTGCCTTTGGAAGAAGGTATTGCAAGAGACATGGAGAATACTTTTCACACTCAAAGAAATTCAGTTTTGATTTCTCAGCCTATTTTTTTTGCCTTATGTTTTGCATATAATTTTTTCAAATGCTCCATTTTAATCTAAAAAAGATTATTAGTCCTAAAACCGAAAAATTGGAAGGAAATATTTGTTTGCTCCTTACTACTTTAACCCACTTCTTTTTGTTATTTTAGTATTTCAAAATATATTATATTACAAGTGAGTGTAGGGATGATACATGAATTCATCACCACAGGTATTATCCAAACTATCTTGATTTTGATAAAGAATTCACCACTAAATGATATTGGTATGACTGAATACGGATATAGATATCTTTAGTTTTGTACCTTACAATAATCATTTTTACTCTTTTATATCATTATTCAACCTATATCCAATTGTTATTTCATACTCTGATATGTGCAATTATAATTTTTTTCTTGATATTATTTGACATTGAAAAAAAAAATTGTATATTTTTTACATTTGATATTTGATGATATGATATTTTTCTTATTGTGATTCTTCTTTTCTGAAATTATTTAATATACATTTAAATTAGTAATTTAATGTTTCACTAATTCCACTATCATATATTGATCCTCATTTCCACCAGATATGAGGATGAAGGAACAGAAAGGAGTAGGTTCCATGGGCTACTGAATGAGTGTCAAGCCATGTTGGGAATGTTTTTCTTCTCAGATTATATTCCTTTCTTGGGTTGGATTGATAGAATCACAGGACTACGTGCTCGTCTTGAACAAAATTTCAAAGAATTGGATACCTTCTACCAAGAAGTGATTGATGAACACATGGATCCAAATAGAAAGGCACCAGAGAACGAGGATTTGATTGATGTCTTACTTCAACTCAAAACGCAGCGTTCGTTTTCTGTACATCTTGAAAACGATCATATCAAAGCTGTGTTCATGGTTTGAGTTCTTTTCCCTTCCTCGTTTAATTTTTCTACTTGAGTATCAAAAAATGGCACATATAGACTAGGGTTAAGATAGAACATTTTTAGTTCATATATTACGTGTTTAATTACTTAATTGGTTTATGATATTCTTTTGTATTTTAATTTTTATACTTACAAATTACTTGTTTTAATCTTTATATATATTTTTAAACAACTAAAAAATGACATTAAGTGAGTTACTGTTGCCTCAATCCAAACAAAATTATAAAACTGAAAGAAGATATATTTATAGACAGGGGGTTATTATGTTATTCTGATTATGAGGCACAAATACTTAAAGCCACTATTATAATTAAGGCATAAATAAGTTCAATTTTCATTATTGTTAATTTCATTGTAAATAAATTAAGTGTATCAATTGACAAGTGTTGCCACAATTAATTTATGAATCTTGATAAATGTACACTATTAAAATTATAATTTTATATACTATTTATTAAGACTTTAACTCATAATCGTACTAATTTATTAATTTATTAAAAACATTATACTAGTTTAACCAAAGCGTTGTGGTCTTCAAAAAGAAAGTATAGATTGTTATATAATCATAACCAATGTGCTAATTAATGTAGCCAAAGTGTACATTTATAAGTTTTTCTTAATTTATTACATTGGAAAAACAAATTTGTTGGACTAGTTATGTTATAGTTTATTTGTAAAAATATGTTGGATCCCTTATAAATTGTTGATTTCTTTTTTTTAGGACATGCTTGTAGCAGCAACAGATACAACTGCAGCTACAACGGTCTGGGCTATGACCTTACTACTAAAAAATCCAAGAGTAATGAAAAAAGTTCAAGAAGAAATTAGAAATTTGGCGGGTGAAAAAGATTTTCTGTATGAAGATGATATTCAAAAGCTTCCCTATTTCAAGGCCGTGTTAAAAGAGACATTTAGACTGCATCTACCAGCACCCCTGCTTCTGCCAAGGGAAACAAATGAAGCATGTATTTTAGATGGCTATAAAATTCCAGCTAAGACAATAGTTTACGTGAATGCTTGGGCTATCCATAGAGACCCTAACACTTGGAAAGACCCAGATGAGTTCTTACCAGAGAGGTTCTTAGATAATGCAATAGATTTTCGAGGACAAGATTTTGAGCTCATTCCATTTGGTTCTGGACGTAGAATTTGCCCTGGTATGATAATGGCAATTGCTTCATTGGATCTTATTCTAGTGAATCTTCTCAGGTCATTTGATTGGGAATTACCAACTGGAGTTAAAAAGGAAGATATTGATGTTGAAGTGTTGCCAGGACTTACTCAACACAAGAAGAATCCTCTATGTGTTTTGGCTAAGGTTCGACTCTAGAAGTTTAATTAATAAATATATGTGTAGTATTGTGGTTTATTGTTCGGTATCTTTAGCTGCCTGGAGATAATATTGAATTCAATAATGATGTGATGTCCCTATTTCAAAATATGTCTTTTATGGTGTGTTTGGATAGAGTATCTTAACGAAGTAATTCATTTTTTTTTTAAATTTATATTTTTTTGTAATGAAATGTTTTATTTAGGTAGAGAAATTAAAAAGTTTTTAAAATGCAAACATTTTTTCGAAATATTTCAATTAGCTAAATTATTAGAAATTAAATACTCTCAAAATAGGTGGAATTTAAAATTCTTCTCACTTAACCTCACACTCTGACTCTCTGGTAGAGTTGTCAATTTGGCCCAGTCCACAAGGCCAAAAACCTCACAAAAGTCATGTGGGCTAAGGCCAACCCACATGATTTCTTCTTAAACATGAAAAGTATATTATTAAACATTCTAACGACAATCCGGGTCGTCTCGGCCATCGGCCCAGCCTGACTCAGCCATCATCCAAGGTCCAGCCATCTCGACTGCGGACTTAAGACTAGGTCTTTGAGCCAAGCTGCTTAGATTATCGGGCAGGCACGATAACCTAGATGTGTCGGGCGGGCCTGACGACCCAGATGTGTCAGGCGGGCCTGACGACCCAGATGTGTCGGGCGGGCTCGACCACCTAAACAAACTAGGCTAGCTCGACGACACAAACGTGACTGATGACCTACACAGGCCGGATAGGCTAGATTGCATACAAGTTTCAGGCAGGACCGACAACCCGAACGTGTCGGACAAGCTTAATGATCCGTAGGGGCCCGACCGGCCCGACAACCTAGATGGGCCTGATGGGTGGGACAACCCAAACAAGCCCGATAGACTCGATGACTTAGTCGGGTCAGACTGGCCAAACGACACAGATTGATTCGACCGGCCGGAAGACACAAACGGGCCTAACAACCTAAATGGGTTGGGCGAGCCCGACAACCTAATGGGGCCAAGCAAAAACAACGACCTAGACTAACTAGGCCAAGTTGGGTTAACAAACTTGACTAGCACGACCGGCCCATATGGGTCGTCGAGTGGATCAGGATTGTCTAGATCGTCTAGCCAGCCTACCCGACCTAGGCTTATTGGCTGGCCTGACCTGTTTAGGTCTGTATCACACCTAGCCGGTTCCGCTAGCTTATCAACACATATCATGCTTGACCGACAACTCATATCGGACAAGGCTGGGGGACTGGTGTACCGTACCTAGCCAAACTCGACCAAATAAGTAAATAATGTGCATATCGAGGTCGCCAAGTATCCAGCCTAGGCCGAGTTAGCCTAACTTGTACCGGTTTTAACCTAAACTAAACGTCTAAAGGGACAACCTGCACCTCATATCACCAACATAAGCCATCAAGGCAAGTAGCCGGTCTAGACCGACTACTCGAGCATATCTGGTAAGATTACAGCCTAAGCCGACCACTTCAATACACTCAGTGTGATAGGAGCCCCCGCATTCAATAAATCTTAACGGCCTAGGTTTGGGCCCTGGCCCACTTGCAAGCCCCACCTAGAGCCCAAGTCAAGGCCCAGCCCATGAAATGGTCAAATGTCATTAATGCTCTATAAATACGCGTGGACCCCATCATTTAACGGTACGCATTCATTAATCACTGATTTGACTCTCTGAGAGCTTTGACTTACTTGAGCTTCAGAGACTCTTTTGTAGGTAACCCCTCCTGGGTTCAAGCTGACATGTATCCACCGGGAAGAGGCCAACTGAAGAGATAGCGGACTACATGGTAAGGTGACGCTTGTGCCTAACCTATCCTATTTGTTCTCTACAGGAAGAATTGGCGCCCACCGTGGGGCACGAGACAAACACCTTTAGTACCCGTTTTTTCTCTGAAGATGGTTTCTACCCGCAACAGAGCTGGAGTGAACAAGCAAGCGGATGTTGGTCCCTCTGGACCTCCCAGCATCACCCCTGACTTGGCCACCATCCTAGACGGCCAAGCAAAGATGCAACAAGAACTCGCAGACCTGAAGAAGCGCAGTGCTGAAGAAATGGAGGCGCAGAGGCAAGAGAACTCTCGCCTCAGGCGAAGGATCGAGGCGGACCCCAACCTGAAGGGAAAAGCCAAAGAAACCTTTGAAGCTGTGAAATCTCCGGCTTTCCAGCCTACAGAGGAAGAAAGTGAATACAATCCCACCCCCCACACCTTCACCACCACCCAACAGACACCCGTTACCTCTACCCATCCTTACCACTTTCCATCCGGTCAACCGGGGCTCACCGCACCCCCAACTCCCGCCCCCACCCTCCCTACCACCCACATCCCCTACAACATACCCACCACCTTCCATACCACACATATCCCACCCTACAACCCACAATATCTTCCCACAACCCACATTCCTCCTCACAACATCACCTCCACCTTTCCTGCTATGATCAACCACCCACCCCCACCTCACATGCACCCTCCTCACCAGTCCAGACGCCGCCACCCATTCACGGATTTCATCGCCAACACCCCTCTCCCGGCCCAGTGGGAACCATTCAACCTGGATCGCTATACCGGCGAAACCGACCCTGACGAACACCTGAAAGTCTACATCACCCATTTCGCCCTGTACACATCCCAAGACGCAGTCTTTTGCAAAGCTTTCCCCACCACCCTCAAAGGCCCTGCCCTAGAATGGTTCACCACTCTCCCGCCCTATTCAATCGATAGTTTCGACATTCTCTCCCACATGTTTTTCACCCATTTCGCTGGAAGCCGCCCACATCAAACCACCACCATATCCCTACTGGGTGTCAGACAGGAACCCAATGAACCACTCAGAGCGTTCATCGATCGCTTTAGTAAAGCCGCCCTTCGTACACCGCACCTCAATCAGGAGATGATTCTCCAATGTATGACTCTTACCCTACAACCCGGCCCCTTCGCCAACAACGTCTACCTCCACCCAGCAGCCTCCATGCACGAACTCAAACTACGTGCAGCCGACTATATCCGCATGGAGGAAATGCAAACCCTTCACACCAAATTCTGCAACGACTACGCCGCCAACACCTCCAACCCCACCTCCCACCCCACCCCACAACCTCACCCACGCCCTGATACCCGCTCACGTGAGCCCCGCCAACCTCGCTTCACCAGATACGCCCCACTCACAGTAGCCCGCTCCCGCATTTTAGACGAAGCCCTCCAAGCTGATCTCCTCCCCCCACCATGCAAGACAACCACACCTCCCAACGCCGACATGACCAAATATTGCCGGTACCATCGCAACCATGGTCACACCACGAAAGAATGCAAAGCACTCCAAGATAAAATAGAAGAACTGGTCTGTGCTGGCCATTTTCGCCGCTTCATCCGTAGGGATGACCATTCCTCCTCCTCTCGATCCCGCCACCCCCCGTGACCTGACCACAGACGCCAACCAAACGACGCCCATCACAATAGCCACCCCACCCAACCCAACAATCAACAGCCAAAACCCGCCCGCACCGACATCACCCCTGCCGACCCCCCCTTACGAGGCACCATTAACACCATCTCTGGTGGCTTCGCAAGTGGAGGCTCCACCTCGTCTGCTAGAAAGAGACACCTCCGCCATATACAATCCATCAACCATATCACCCATTCCCACCATAGACGCCGCATGCCCCCCATCGTATTCACAGATGACGACTTCCACGGCCTCGACCACCAACAAGATGACCCAATGGTCATCACCGTTGAAATCGAAAATTATGCTGTTAAGAAAGTCCTTGTGGATCAAGGCAGCTCAGTTGACATCCTCTACTGGGCCACCTACCAAAAATTACAACTTCCTGACACCGCCATGATCCCATATGATGAGCCCATATACAGCTTTTCCGGCGAACAAGTATCCACTCGGGGCTACATAGACCTCCACACCGTCTTTCGGGAACGAACCCAAACCAAAACCATCCCAATCCGCTTCCTTATAGTCGATGCGCCAATATCTTACAACATACTCCTGGGCCGTCCTTCCCTCAATACACTTGGTGCAGTCGTCTCTACCCCTCACTTGGCCATGAAGTTCCCTGCCCCATCCGGCGACATCCTGACCATACACTACGACCAGCGCTTGGCACGCGAGTGCTACATGGCAAGCTTACGACCACAACTCCCAATCCAACAAACCAACCATATCGAACCATATCGCTACGTATCCCAGAAAAAGCGCAAACTTAGAGAAGAAAGCCGATAAGCGGCCAAGGTGGAGGCCGACAAGTTACTGAGCGCAGGATTTATAGAAGAAGCTCAATACACTACTTGGCTTTCTAACGTTGTCTTGGTAAAGAAAGCCAATGGCAAATGGCGGATGTGCGTAGAGTACACAGACTTGAATAAGGCTTGCCCTCGCGACGCCTACCCCTTACCCAACATCGATCGACTCGTAGACGGCGCGACAGGAAACAAGGTGCTTAGCTTTTTAGATGCATATTCAGGTTATAACCAAATCCCCATGGCCACAACAGATATGAACAAGACCGCCTTCATCACAGACGATGCCAACTACTTCTATAGGGTCATGCCCTTTGGCCTCAAAAACGCCGGGGCAACTTACCAACGACTAATGGACAAAGTCTTCAGCCATCTAACAAGGCACTGTGTCGAAGTCTACGTCGATGACATGTTTGTCAAGTCCCCAAGCCATCATCAACACGCTGAAGACCTGGCGGCAGTGTTCTCCGCGCTGCGCCAATATAACCTCCGCCTAAATCCCGACAAATGCGTATTTGGCGTCGACCGGGGTAAATTCCTTGGTTTCATGCTAACCCAACGCGGCATAGAGGCTAACCCTGAAAAATGCAAGGCTATCATCGAAATGCGCAGCCCCAC
>Ga0214545_1006305_pt1 | contig 20724 bp, 10 predicted proteins | sample CNSS4metaG_FD_160064 | JGI IMG/M metagenome (GOLD analysis project Ga0214545, IMG submission 160064) | Root nodule microbial communities from cowpea collected in UCLA plant growth center, Los Angeles, California, USA - CNSS4 | ecosystem: Host-associated > Plants > Roots > Nodule | place: USA...
CCCAATTTTTGTTAACATTAACCAATTTGGTCCCTCTCTAAATTAAAACCAAATTTAATTTTTATATTAAAATTCACATTTTTTATTAAATATTTTTATATAAGATATTAAAATTCACATCATTATAACTTTGATATAAAAATTAAATTTGGTCACATATTCGATAGGGACCAAATTGGTTAATGTTAACAAAAATTGGGACCTAATTGAACAAAATTAACAAATATAGGGACCAAATTGAATATAGAATATTGACTTTGACATGTGGCACACTACTGGGTTGACACGTGGACATTTAAAAAAAAATTCAAAAAAATTCAAAAAGAAATAAAATAAAAAATTCAAAAAAACCACAAAATGACACGTGGCACGCTCCTGGGTTGACACGTGTACATTTAAAAAAAATTTAAAAAAATTTAAAAAAATTTAAAAAAATTTAAAAAAATTTTAAAAAAAATAAAAATAAAAATAAAAAAAATTCAAAAATACCACGAAGTGATATGTGGCAGTCACTGTTCATGACCGTTAATGATTTAAACGGTGTTAGCAAAAAAGGACCCAATTGAACAAAATTGACGAAAATTGGGACCTATTTGAACACAAAACCAAAATTAGGACTTCTTTGAAAAAACTTGACGAAAATTGGGACCAAAAAGGTATTTTAACCTATAAGTTAAAAGGTAGTTATAAGTTGTCATAGATAGAAAAATTAAATTAAATTTTCCAATAATTAAAAAAATATGATGTACCTCTAGCCAAGGGACCTACAACTAAATCTATGGCTAAAAGGATACAAGAAGATTGAGCCTCCTCTTAGCATGTTAGGGCCAAGTTGAAATTTAGTTAGGCTAAAGAGGATGTGAAGACCTAGCCTAAGTCTCTATCTTTGTAAATATTAGATTTAGAGTTAATTGTGGGTTTTGTATTATGAGCCTAATAGAATAGGGTTTTCTTTGGGCCATGTATTGGGCTTTGTGGGAAATTTGGGCTTTAGAAGCATTTTGGACCAAAAAGAGAGTTGGGCCTAAACTTTGGGCCTTTGTGGATCGCGTTCAGTAAGGATTCTATATCCTTCATGCACCTAGCTTACTCACCAAGCTCGTCATAAGTTCATATGTGCAAGGAAAATGTGACTTGCATAGGTGGCAAGTCACACCTCCCACATGCCTCTTTTTGGCTCCAAAATTCTACTTTCTAGCACCAAGTTTCCCTCCTCTTTTTGGACATACCTAGTTTTCCTTTTTCTCCTATAAATAGATGAGCTTACCTCATGTAAACCTAGCTTGAATTTTAATAAAGAAATTCTACCAAATTATGTGCACACATCTTTAAGGACTCCAAGCTAAAAGATTGACTCATAAAAAATTTAATTTAATGTGTATTTCCCTCCTCTTTTTGGACATACCTAGCTTTCCTTTTTCTCCTATAAATAGATGAGCTTACCTCATGTAAACCTAACTTGAATTTTAATAAAGAAATTCTACCAAACTATGTACACATATCTTTAAGGACTCCAAGCTAGAAGATTGACTCATAAAAAAATTAATTTAATGTGTAAATTCATTAATTTGTAAAAGTTGTTTTACATAATGTAACACCCTAATGGTGTGTTTGGATGAGACAATTTAAGAGAGTAATTAATTTATTTAGAGAATTTGAAATTCTTTCAAGGAAAATGATATATTTGGATGAGGAAATTAAAAGGAAATTGGAATTGAGAAATTTTAAGAAGGTATTTCAAATAACAAAAATAACAGAATTTGAAATTCACTAAAAAAAGAAGAAGAAGGAAATCGAAATTCCCTAAGTTGTGAAATTGCTCATTGATTAGGACAAAAATTAATTCTAGAAGTCCAGAAAGCATAGAAGGTTGAGTTGGCACGAGTCGGCCGAAGTTCAAGCTGGGCCAGTTAGAATGTCGAGCCGGAGTGGCCCAGCCCAAAGGTTGAATTGTGCTGGCCTATGCAGAAGGTTGAGTTTGTCCGACCCAAGCTGATGGTCAAGCTAGGTTAGGTCGGACTGAAGGTTGACTTGAACCAAAAGTCAAGATGAGTCGTATCGAATTGAAGGGCAAAGTAAGTTAAATTAGACTCAAAGGTACAATTTAGTTCATAGTAAAATAGAAATTAATTTGCTTTATCCAAATAAGAAAATTGAAATTTAAAATATTTCAATTAATTCATCCAAACTAATTATTTAAGATCGAAGAGAATTCAATTGTAAGTAATTCAATTACTAGGTATTCAATTTCTTGGAATTATTGAAAACCCTAATACTTGATCCAATCCAATACATCGATTTACAGGCGAACCACGAATCATGGAGCAGGGTAAGTTCATTAAAATCTAGGTTTGTACATCTACACATGTCATTGTGTGTAAGAATTCTTCCATAAGCTTCTCATAACATGATATCTTAGTTTATATTGCTTAGACCATCAACGAAGCTAGGATATATTTGTTACAACATAACTATTAATACTTAGTTGACAACTTAAATAATAGTCCACACATCATCTCAAACATATGACCTTCAATTCATACTAAATCAAGCAATCTCAATAGTCACTTCCATAATCAATTAATAATTCATCCTTATAAGAAATATATCATTAATCATATATACTTTTTTTAATTTAAATGTTAGTAAATCAAAATAAATCTTTCATTACATTAATGTAATATCCAAATATAATATAATAATCAAAATGAACAAAATAGTGAAAGATAGACCAATTTTAGCATTTAAAAATATTTGAAAAATCATTTCTTTGGAGTTCATAAAGTAGTTTCTCGCTTAGCTAGAAATTGGCTCGCTCAACGAATTAAGCACATGTTGAAATTTGCTCAGTCAGAATTATGCTCTCTTAGCCAAAGGCATCTACACATTAAGTGAATTTTGGCTCACCGAATGAAAATTTAACTTGCCCAACGAATGTGCAGTCAAAGCTTTTATAAAAGTAGCTTCACTAAGCAAGAATAAGGCCCATCCAACTACTCTAATCACTTGGGAAGGCTCACTAAACAAGATTTAGTTCATCCAACGACCCAACCATTTTGAGGTCTTTGGTTTTTTCGTAAAATATTTTCATCAAGCAAAGGTAATACTTGCCCAATGATTGAAATCCTCGGGAACCTTTTTCATAAAGCTTGCTCAATGAGTATTGACTCACCCAACGAGTAGAATGACATAAGCTATTTGGATTTTAAGTTTTTAAATTTTGCTTCGAGACTAGCTAGCTCACCTAGCGTGTCAACATAATTTAGTAAAACTGATAGATGTATCCGTAAAGCTATCAAAATAGGTTAAAAACCCGTGAGCCAATCTGACCCATCACGAGTTCGAATAAGGTTAGGTTAAAAAAAGTTTGTGAATTTCAGTAGCCAAAACTAGACTCGACCACTAAGAACTCGGCTCACCCAGGTTGAACCCATGATGAGCCGGGTTGGCTCACCAAATCAAACACAAAATTCAATTCCTTGGGTGAAAACCATGAAGAAAGATAAATGGGAGAAATATCACAAACTATTTAGTAAAAAGAACTCTCTCAAAACATAAGAAAAAGAAAGAAAAGGTCATACTTGTTTAAATGCCCTGAAAGGAATTTAGGAAAGTGTTTACAAAGATTGAAAACAATCTTCAACCATTAATAATGGGAAAGACATTGATGCATGGCAAAGTAAGAGGCATGAAAGGAAAAATTATAAAAACAAAGACACATATAGAGGGTTCTTGCTGAAAGATTCCAATAATTTAAGCTACAATTGCTTAGTTCAACCAACAAAAGAAAACAAAACATGGAAGCAAAGCACACGAGATGCAATATTAAAACATTTAACTTGAAAAAAATAGAGTATAAAAAAGGATGAAGAGGAAGAACTTAATTAAGTGAGCCAACCCGTTTAATCCATCAATCCGTGGTGGGCCACGTCAGGCTTAAATATCTTGAGCTTACTAATAAGTGAGTTAGGTTGGGTTGACTACTAAGTGGCCAACTTGTGATTGAGCGAGCCGAGCAGGGTGGTCCGTTTTGACAGCTCTATATGTTAGATTGGTCCCTTGACTCCAACTGGTGTTTTAATCTCTTTTATTTGTCACAATAGGTCCAATTTAGTACTAAACTTTAGTACAAAGAGTCAATTTAACCAATCTAATATATGTATCATCAAATTTTCTTTAATAATATAGAGTATTTCAAATCAATATATCATACTAATATTCAACACAAATTAATTTAGACGCATATCATCACACATTTCAACCACACCACAATATCGCAAGATATACAAATCAATAACAAATAATTAATTTTGCTTACCAGTAATGACTATCCATAAGGAAAAATTTCAAAGTCCAAGTGGTAAGATTATTCAAAACTTAGATACCTAGAGTAAGCTATATAAATATTACAAAAGTTAAGTATATGACAAAACAAGTTGAGAGGTTTACTTTTCTCGATTGAACCCACTAAGATTGATAACAAATTCATACAAAAAGTAAGAAGAGAAGAAATATACAATAACATAAAAAGGCTTTTTATGTCTGTTATTTTAGGCTTTTTACGTGTGTGGTAGGTCAGACGTAATATCGGGAGACATAAATTTATCTCTGTTGCATTTATAACCGATTTAAATTTACGTCTGTTACAAAAGTAACAAACATAAATTCTTTTTTAATTTTTTTTAAATCTGTACCAAATCTCTTCTTCTTCTTCTTCTTCTTCTTCAAATTATAATGTAAAATTACACAAACATAACACATCTAATATAAACCAAATTGTATGAGAGAAAACACAAAAGAAAAATACAAAAACCAAGCTTTTGGTATGAAGAAACACCACCGTGGTTCGTGTCGTTACTGTAGTTGGGTGAAAACACCTTCATTGTCGCTCCTCTTGGAAGGAGACCCACCATCGCATCGCCGTTGCCATTGGAGCAAACACTGTTTGCGCTGTCACATACCACCATCCTCCACCACCTCTGTGAAAAATGGGAGGGTTTCAACGTTTCTGGAAACGAAAATGGAGAACCATGTAAATGGAGGCACACAAAAATTGAATCAAAGCAGAAACAAACCTTTGAAATTGCTTGATAACGACTTCTCCTATGCGCACCACGAAAACAAGAAAAAAGTTAACCCTTTCGTATAGTTGAAGCTAGTGGAGAAGAAGACCTGTAAAAAAAATTTCAATGTTTACGTCTGATGTCTTATGGTCAAACGTAAATTTACGTGCGATCTTATGCACTCAGATGTAAACTGTGATATTTACGTCTAATCCTAGGGCGCTAGATGTAAACTGCGATATTTGTCATCAGTCATTTTTAATGTCTGATTCCTCTGCGTCAGGCGTAAAATCGCAAATGTTAATTGTCTATTTTGTGTTAGTGCTATATAGTAAATGAAAACTTACACTAATTAAAATTTTGATAAGAGAATTTTTTTTAGCTCCTCAGATATTGTGAGGCACAATCTAATTCTAAAAGAGACGAAGATTGGAGGTGAAATCTTTTTTTGGAGGAAGGAAAAGAAAAAAGAGCGATGAAAAGAAAGAGAACAATATAAGTAATGATAGTAAGGTAGTTACGGGACACATAATTTGCATAGTTTTATAAAATTTATACCAAAAATTAATTTTAATGTTAGAAAAGGTTTGTTATATATTTTTTTCATTTATTTTTCTTTCTAAAAGGTGACTATGGAAAAATTTGGACCAAATCCACTTTATCATACAGAAATATTTTATTGCACAAAATTCAAAATTCAAAGACTAGGTGAAAAAGAGTCATAGTCTAGATTAGTTTATAGTAGTAATCTATTGACGTTTTCTCCTAGTTTTATGGTAACTTTTGGCCTAACTAGCACACACTGTTTTACATTTTATTCTTCTTTTTTTCATTAAACTGAAAAGGTTCCGATTCTATGATATAAGACGTGTTTGGTTCCGATTCTATGATACAAGACGTGTTTGGTTCCAATTTTGACCATTCAGTGCAGATTAAAGGAGGTCTATTTCCATTCACATATGTTGCTGTGATACGCATCTTCACTATTTCGTCATTTTTTTATTTTGAAAAGAAAAAACCAAATTTGTTTTGTTCTTGGATTCTTATACTTTTCAAACTTTCGTGTGTTTCGTGTTTCATCATCCTTCATTGGCAAAAGTACTTTCCCGATTTCTTTTGATATCATCATGTGAACATATTTTAACGTGATATTCACATCTACCCTTAGCTTAAGTTGAAGAGTCACATGAGGAAATAAGTGAGGGACAGAATTTTCCTACGACCTGTTTTTGTACAAGCTCTAATATATTATATTAGAGTTTGTTCAGAATCCGACTTTAAGCGTAATTGAATCCAACACAATCTTTTCACGCCTCTAATTTATAATTATGATACTATGTTAAGAAGTGAACTTTAAATCTAATTCAATATCACAGAACTGACTTGTGAGATGAGGTTTGCATCCCTTTATGTATTATAAAATCACCTTATCTATAACTAATGTGAGACTTCCAACATGACTTTCCAACCTTCAAGGAAAAATACAAGTGAAAATAACAAGAGTAAGGAGAAAAATATTTTCTTTTCTTTAGTAAAATTATTTTTTATAGACCTAAACAACATGAAATATATTTATTACTTTAAATATGATGTAATTAACTTAAAAGGTGGTTAAGTTGTTATATATTAATTTGAGGTACACAAACTTTTCAAATTTAGCATTATATTAAAAAATGTTTGGGTATGTTTTTGGTCCCTCAAGTTTCAGTGAAATTTGGAATTACTTCCTCTTCAAACCTTTTGACCAATTTAGTCTTTCATGTTTAAAAATACATGAATTGATTCCTTTTAACCAAATTTTGTTAAGTATATCTAACGTTTCAATCGCATTTCATGATAGTATATGAATTTTGACATATTTTTGTTTCAATGTTAACTTAAATATTATCATAAAACGCGTTTAAAATGTCAAATAAACTTAACAAAATTTGGTAAGAATGACTAAATTCACGCATTTGTAAAGATAAAGGACTAAGTTTGTATAAAGTTTTGAAGATGGACTAATTCCAAAATTCACTGAAACTTGGAGGACCAAAAACATATTTAACCAAAAAATGTTTTAAGTATGTAATCATTATAATCTACTCTCTTCTTAGGATCTATGAGTTTTTTATTAATAATTTTTTAGTATTTAGGTTTAAATGTTCTCTATATTTTTCTATTTTATATGGTTATAATTATAGTCTACATTATATCGTCATCTTTTATAAATAAATGTTTTTTTTAATTTTATATTATGAGAGTACTCATTATTAGTAAACGATTCATCTCGTCGTCATTATACCAAAAAAAAATATTATAATTTATAATAAAAATAAAAAATCTAAATGGTCTAAAAATATTTACCTAAATCCCAGTATAAGTGAGTGTCAAATGTTAGGAAATAGAGACTAGAAAAATAAGTTATTAAAAAAATTCAATTTTTTTTAATTATGAACTTTTATAAATAAGTCATAATTTTTAGAATTAATGAATTATTCTATTACTGACTCATTTGAAATATTATGATAGACCCAAATGTAATTTAATAAAATATAAGGATCTATTGGTTATTATGGGAAGTCGTAAGAAAATAAAATAAAATAAAATAAAGATGAAATAAAGTCCGGTCCAACTTAATGAAGATTGACTTATAAAAGGGGATTAGAGTTCTGTCTCTCGCCAAAAGTAGTGGCAGATCTTCAGCTAATATTTTGGGGCTGCCAAAATTTTTGTTGAATTACTTTTTTGCCTATTTTTTTGTCCAAAAATGTCAAGTTGGTTCTCTAGTGTTTTTTAGTCTCAATTTAGTGTCGATTTTTTAAAAATTGATGCAATTTGATTTTTTTTGTTAAATTTCTTAAAGCGGAACAAAATTTTTTCATCAAAATTGACACTAGGATTATGTCAACTACACCAACAAAAGAAACTATCTTTATTTACAACTTCAATTTTGATTAAAAATCATTAATCCGATTCAAGAAATTTAACGAAAAAAAGGACAAAATTGCATCATTTTTGAACCAAATTAAGACAATAAAAACTGGAGGACCAACTTGATATTTTGGAACGAAAATAGGAACCAAAAGAGTAACTCCAAACTTTTTATATAAACTAGTAAAAATATTGTATTTACCTTTCTTTATGATAATACAAAATAATAAAATTATTATTATTATTATTATAGTTATAAAATTAAATATAATTTTTTTTTAATTTTATTATAATTAATTTTCATTTATAATTATTAAGTTTAAGAAAAAAATTAAATTAAACAAATAATCACTTAAAAATAATATGAATAAAATAATTATTTTTATTTAAAAATATTTAAAAGGTAAAATTGAAAGTAAATGTGAAAAAAAGACTTGTCCTCACACATAGATATAAATGTATAAAAATTTATTAGAGTATCAAATATATAAAATATATTAAAAATATTAAATTTTGAGAAAAAAAAGGGGTGGGGGGTAGCGTGGCAACATGGCCCCCTTAATGCATACCAAGGTTCGTCCCTAATCATAAGGTTTTTTCACAATAAGCCATCAAGAAAGAGAAAGAGAGAATAAGAGGAGAAAGAAAGGCAAAGAGATGAATTAGGAAAAGGAGGTTGAAGAATAAAGATTGAAAAACACATTCTCATTGGATCTCTCATGGAATAGTGTTTAATATCCTATTATGATTTATGTATATGAATGTGTAAAAATCATGAATTTTAAGATCCTAAAGTAGTTTTCTTATAATGAATTGATAAGTATGAAAAAATTACAATTTATTTACGTGTAGTATTAGAGCATGTGTTGGTAGATTTATGATTCTCCTATTATGATTTTTTTCGAATTATGTTTTTGTTTTTGCCTAATTATGATAAATCAGAATTATTAATTACGAATTTTATGATATTATAAACTCTAATTATGATTTTAGGAATTTTTTGAAATTATGAACTCTAATTATGATTTTACGGATTTTTTGAAATTATGAACCATAATTATGAATTTAGGAATTTTCTAAATTATGAACCCTAATTATGAATTTAAGGATTTTTATGAAATTAGTATGAACCTAATTTATGTTTTCGTCCAATTTTCAAGAACCCTTATTATTAGATTTTGGGATTTTATTTTTCTTCCGCTACTATTTGATTTCAAATTGAAATCATGTTATCTGTATGATGAAATTATGATTGATTCACTACACCTTTTTAATTGATTGAATTGTAATTGGTGTAACGTCCCTACTAGAAATTACTTAATTAAAATAAATAAATAAATAAATAATTATTGAAAATCAAACGTTATAACTTTATTGTCCCCAACCGTGGGAAAATTTCAAATATTAACACGCCATAATTTAAATAAAACTAGAGTAATAATGTTGTCACAAGTTCCAGAATCCGATAAGGTAGTAAAAACATAATAAAATTCCTAGCTCAAGAGTCCCAAGCTAGCCCCCTCTCTGTCGATATGCATCAACAACATCACCTGGAATATCATCTGCTCCTGTGTGATAAGTCACACGATCATCGCCAAACACAAATAGAAAGGGTGAGCTCATAAATAATTAACACATAAGTTGATAATATCACAATACACCCAACTATTTTATTCTAGTTAGTTCTTGGCCAAAACATTAATACCCCAAGGCTTTTCAACCTGCAATTCATACAAATAGTTGACCATGGACTCAGAATATATGATGCTCCCACGAACATGCCCAATCGTGGTCCTACCTATACGAACCTCCCCGCTCGTAGTCCTACCTCTACGAACCTCCCCACCTGTAGTCAAACACACGTGATCCACCAGCTACGAACCTCTCCGCTCGCAGCATCTCTTAAGTGTGAGCATGGAACATACGAACCTCCCCGCTCATATCCCCACACGAGAGTATCAGGATATGAACCTCCCTGTTCATATCATCACATGTTCACCACCATCCATGAACCTACCCGCCTATGGCATAACATCTCTTGATCCAAGTTTTGCATCACTGCGTACAAATAACACACGCAAACCATTGCCTGCAGTGCTATCGCCTGGTGCTGCCTAAGCGCTGCCAGGCGAAAAACCTGTGCATACCGCCTGGCGGGACGCCATTGTCGCCAGCCACCAGACTGCTCCCAAAGGTATTAATGTACTCTCATCCATCAAGGTCTGATTCTTGGTACCTTGTCACTCCATGCATGGTTTCGTTACCTATAACTTACATTCCCAAATCCCTCTAATCAAAACATAGGATTTTCCAAGTTTTCTATCATTCTCCAATGACTTAATCTAACTTATGAAAGTGACGCACAGTCCAGTATCTCAGAGTACAAAACCTGCTTATATCACATTGCAACAATACCACATATTCCCCTCAAATACCTTCAATCCATGCTACACAATTTATGATTGATACCTTAACCCGCTAATGCATGTTTATCCCACATCCCAAATGTACAAACCTAAAGAAAACCCATGTTTTCCAGAACCTGCAATTTTACTTAGAATTATCACTTCCCCCCTTTTAATTCATCTATGTACATTAGACATAAACTATACCTAGACATACCATATCACCTCACAAATGGACTCATTCTTAATTCATCTATGTACATACTCCTTTCCATTTCATCATCTAATTTCTATTACGATTCAATTCTATAGGTCTCTCCCTCCTTGTTAACCACTTAAGTTCACAGAACTATGTTAGCACACCGTCGTCACCTGGTGGCAAGCAAGGTGCCGCTAGGCGGTGTATTAGTTACTGGTAGAAACCTCCATTTTTCTACACATGCGAGTAACTTATCCCTTTTACAGAACTTATCCAATTTCCAAATTAACGGAAATTACACCAATTCACCTATACTTAATTGAACCTCCTGCCCATTCAGTTATTAACATTCGTCTGCCCTTTATTCTCTGGGAATTGAATTCCACATAATTCCTCTATAAAATCCTAACATATTTTCATGATTTATCATGCACAATTTTCCCAAAGTGCCACCACATACATACATATAATCAAGTTATAATAGTAAATCATCCAACATGATTTGCACAAATAATTCCAAGAGTCGCAATGACTCCCGCACAAACCACACCAAAATAGTCCCGCCTGGCAGTAGTTCATTGCCGTCAGGCGGTTCATAGCAAAAGCTAGAAAATTAGGCAAAAATGATGCGTCGCTTGATGGCACATTCATGACTGCTAGGCAGGTTTTTGGGCAGAAACCCAAAAACTTACGAAAAATAGCGTAAAAGAAGTGGAATTTCATGCAATGACATATGACAAGGCATATTAAATCATACACGAATAAAAAACACAAGAACAACTCCCCTTAATTGGATAATTCTTGCTCCACTTGAAAGAATTAGGACTTCTCTTATGCCACCACTAGTCTAGCCTTTGTCTTCTCTTTAATACACTTGATGTTATGGTTAATTTGACTCAAAAATCACCTTCAGAACTCCCTTTCTCACTGCCAATTTCGTATGCCCTTTGCTCCTTGATGTTTTTTTCTCTTTCTTCTCCAAAAACCACCTTAATTAGACCATTAACTAAGCCTTAATGCTTGTTAATGATAAGAAAACGAAAATGGCTTTGAATTAGGTATTAATGGCCATTCAAGGACCATTTTGGTTGGCTTTCCAACCCACTAGGATGCTCTTCTTGTAGCTAGGGTTTCTCTGCCCTTTCATATTCATACCAAAATAAATTTTGGCAAAAAAAAAAGTTTAATTCATCCTTAGCAAGGTTTGAACACACCACCACTCAATTACAAAGTTAATGTACAACCAATTCAACAAATTCATGTTTCGTGATAATTCCTACCCTTTTAGGAATTTAATATCATGCACCAAGATAAAATATATTACTAAAACAACAAACAATTAAATTAACACACAATTGGCTCACATAATGTTTGAACCCATGTCTTTTCAATACAACCAAGTACTCTCAACCATTTGAGCTAGTACTTTTCCACATTATAAAGACTAGTAATTAATGTCATAAAGACTTCCATTACCCGCATTTATTAAATAATTATTTAAATTCCTCGGGTCTTACAATTGGCATGGAGTGAAATTATTTGCTAGTGTTACATGAGTCAATTGGAATTGTAATTGAAGTGATTGCAAATTGGATGGTTTGATTGGAAAATGTAACCCATAGAATCATGAATGATTTGAATTTGAGTGCAATGTTATTGGTTTATGTCATCAATAAAAAATAATGTTGATTTATTTTTATATGAATAATATATTTTAATTTGCAATAATGTATATGTTTTATTAATTTTAAATTAAAATTAATGATTTAATTAACCCATAGAATCGTGAATGATTTGAATTTGAGTGCAAAGTTATTGGTTTATGTCAACAATAAAAAATAATGTTGATTTATTTTTATATGAATAATATATTTTAAATGATTAGTGGATCTCCGAAAGGAGAACACTAGTAAACATTAAATGATTATTTATGTTTGAATTTGTATTTATGTTTATTTTTACAACTTAAAGCATTAATTTTAAGCATGTGATAATTGAATTCCTTGTCATGGTATCTTTACATTCGCTTGCTACGTCTATTCTAGTCTTCAATGGGTTGAATTTCCTTGACTGGAGCAAATAGGTCGAATTTCACTTAGGTGTCTTGGATCTTGATTTGGCTTTTCAAGTTGAAAAGTCGGTTGCTATCACGGATGCAAGTATCCATGAAGAGAAATCCAATTACAAAGCTTGGAAAAGATCAAATAGACTTAGCTTAATGTTTATGCCAATGAACATAGTAAGCAACATTAAGTCAACTCTTTCCAAAACTGACAACACAAAATAATTTATGAAATTTGTGGAAGAGTGCTCTCAAAGTGCTTACGATTCCTTCGTTGGGACATTGATGAGTACATTGACCACCATGAAGTTTGACAGTTCACGTAGTATGCATGAACATGTAATCGAGATGAAAAATATCGCAACAAGACTTAAGTCTCTAAGAATGGTAGTGGATGAAGGTTTTCTCGTGTAGTTCATTTTGAACTCATTACTGTTTGAGTATGGTCTGTTCCAGATGAACTACAACACCATGAAAGACAAGCGGAACATGCATGAATTGCATAATATGCTAGTTCAGGAGTAGACCAGACTAAAGAACTTAGAAAACCACTTCGTTCATTATGTGAAGAATCAAAGAGCTGGAAAGAAAGTTGCAAAGAAACATGGAAAGGGTAAAAGACCATTAAAGATTGACACATACTCAACAAAAATTCAGAAGAAAAATGACAAATATCATTTCTATGTTAAGTCTAAGCATTTACAGAAGGAGTGCATAAAGCATAGAGCTTGGAGGTGAGCATAATGCTCACGTATGTTTTGAATCAAACTTAACTGAAGTTCCCCATAATACTTGGTGGATTGATTCTAGATGTACGACTCATGTGTCTAATGTGATGCATGAATTTCTTTCAACCTAAACGATAAACCCAAATGAGAAGTTCGTCTTCATTTGCAAGAAAGAGAAAGTTCTAGTGGAAGCCATGGAGACTTATAGTCTAATCGTCGACATTGGATATCACTTAGACCTTATAGATATTTTTACATACCTAGTATCATTAGAAATTTAATTTCGTTATCTAAGCTTGATGTTGTTGGATACTCTTTTAAGTTTGGGAATGATTGTTTTAGTTTGTTTAAGCATACTTGTATGATTGGATATGGTACACTTTATGATGGTTAATATAAATTGAATTTGGTTAATTTATATGTTGAAACCCTTATGACCTTGCATCAAAATGTTTGCACTAAATGTAGTTTAATGGATGAACGATCTGCTTACTTGTGGCATAAACATTTAGGACATATTTCCAAAGAAAGAATACAAAAGTTAATAAAGAATGAAATCCTTCCAGATTTGGATTTTACTGATCTAAATGTGTGTGTGGATTGTATTAAAGGCAAACAAACAAAACACACAAAGAAATGAGCCACAAGAAGCACTTAGCTTCTTGAAATCATACACACTGATATATGTGGTTCGTTTGATGTATACACATCGATATATGTGGTTCATTTGATGTAAATTCCTTCAATAAAGAGAAGTACTCCATCACCTTTATTGATCATTTTTCGTGTTATGGACATGTCTATCTACTACATGAGAAATCTCAATTAGTGAATGCGTTGGAAGTTTATATAAATTAAGTGGAAAGGTAATTAGACAGAATAGTGAAAATCGTAAGGTCAAAAACGGTGGCGAGTATTATGGAAGATATGATGAAAGTGGACAATGCCCTGGTCTGTTCACTAAGTTCGTTGAGAAACATAGTATTTGTGCTCAGTACACAATGTCAGACACAACACAACAAAATGATGTATCAAAAAAGTGTAACCAAACCTTGATGCATATGGTTAGGAGTATGTTTAGTAATTCATGTTTACTTGTATTGCTCTGGATGTATGCTTTAAAGACTGCCGTGTATTTGTTGAACATGGTTCCTAGTAAAGTTGTTCAAAAGAATCCTTTTGAGTTGTGGACGAGTAGGAAACCTAGTTTGAGACACCTACATGTTTGAGTTTGTTAGGCGGAAGTAAGAATATACAATTCGCAAGAAAAGGAATTGGATGAAAGAACACTCAGTGGTTATTTCTTTGGTTATCCAGAAAAATTTAAAGGGTATTTGTTTTATTGTCCTACCTATAGTACAAGACTCGTTGAATCTAGAAATGTTTTGTTCAATGAGAATGGTGAAACTAGTGGGAGTGAATCTTCACAAAATGTGGAGATTAATGAAGTTAGAGTGAAAGTTCCTATAGTTAGTATTTATTCTTCAAGAATTATTGTTCACAATGTTGTAGAAACTCATACCAATAAAGAAGAACAACAAATTAATGATCCCGAGGTTAACAATGTTTCGGTAGTAGAATAACTACAAGAAGTAGTATTAAGAAGATCTCTCAGAGATAGAAAGTCTGCTATTTCAAATGACTATGTGGTTTATCTACAAGAGTCTAAAAATTACATAAGTATTGATATTGATCCAGTTTCATTTTCAGAAGCCATTAATGGTGATAATTTTGATAAGTGGTTAGACTATAGCAAGATGAACTTGAATCAATGGCATAAAATGGTGTATGAGATCTTGTGGACTTGCTAGAAGGATTCAAGATAGTTGGGTGTAAATGGGTCCTTAAGATTAAGCATAAATCTCATGGCAATAAGGAATGTTATAAGGCCCGACTTGTTCCCAAAGGTTTTACTCAAAAAGATGATATTAACTATAAGGAAACATTTTTACCTGTTTCTTAGAAAGATTTTTTTAGAATTATCATGGCATTAATAGCTTATTATGATCTTGAGTTGCATCAAATGGATGTTAAAACTTCCTTTCCAAATGGGGATTTAGAAAAGGATGTTTATATGGACCAACCGGTAGGGTTCATTAAAGAAGGAAAGGACCACATGGTGTGTAAACTTAAGAGATCATTATACGGACTTAAGCACGCTTCTCGGTAGTGGTATCTTAGGTTTAATGGTACTATTATGTTCTTTCGATTTATGGAAAACAATGTTGATCAATGTATATATCTGAAGGTCAGTGGGAGCAAATTTATATTTCTAATTTTGTATGTTGATGATATCTTGTTTGAGACTAATGATCTTGGTCTATTAAGTGAGAATAAGATGTTTCTCTCTAATAACTTTGAAATGAAACATATGGGTACGGCATACTATGTGATAAAAATAGAAATATTCAGTGATAGATCACAAGGACTGTTAGGTTTGTTTAAGAAAACATATATTAATAAAGTTTTAGAGAGATTTAGAATGGATAAATATTCAACATCTTCTGTTCCAATATAGAAAGAAGACAAGTTTAGTATCATGCAATGTCCAAAGAATGATTTGGAGCAGAAACAGATGGAAGATATTCGTTATGCATCTATTGTTGGGAGTTTGATGTATGCTCGAACATGTACGAGGCCATATATTAACTTTGCAGTTGGTATGCTTTGTAAATACCAGAGTAATCCAGGACTGGAGCATTGGAAAGCTGCAAAGAAAGTTTTAAGATACCTACAAGGAAGAAAGAATCACGTGCTTACCACCTTAAGGTGATAGGTTATACAGATTCAAACTTTGTCGGCTGTATGGATACAAGAAAGTTTACATTTGGTTACATGTGTATCTTTTACTCGGAGGAGCGATTTCATGGAAAAGTGTGAAGCAGTCTGTCATTGCTCTATCCACCAGGGAAGCTGAATTCGTGGCATGCTTTGAGGCCATAATTCAGGCTAATTGGTTATGGAATTTTATTTTAAGACTTGGAGTAGTCGACAGTATTGCGAAGCCGCTGAAAATTATTGTGATAATTCTGCAGCAATATTCTTTTCTAAGAACGACAAGTATTAAAGGAGCTAAGCATATGGAATTGAAATACCTTGTTGTTAAAGAAGAAGTTCAAAAACGTAGAGTGTTAATATAACATATTACCACATATCTTATGATTGTTGACCCTTTAACAAAAAGGGTTACCGCACAAATGTTATATTGGTCATGTAAACAATATGGGCATTATGTCTACTAGTGAATGTTAAATGTTGAATGTTAATGTTGTTAATGTTTATGTGATACTCTAAGCTATTTAATGTATAAGTTTATGAAATTTATGCTTTCTTTTTAATGTTTATGCACGCAAATTATGATAAAGAAAAAAAAATTATTTTATGTTATTGTTATTAAAAAGGACATTATATTTGAACCTATTATGGACTTCTTGTTTTAAGGTCATATTAAGGAGAAAGAGATAATACAGTAGTGCATGAAGGGACCATGTCGACCGAATGATGTGTGACCGCCATGACTTATTATTTTTGTATTTTTAATTATGAATAATGATGAAACCAATTTATGTAAGGTCCTTTAATGCGCATTATGTTTATGTAATAATTCACATAGTGTTATGACATCATATGAGTCAAGTGGGAGAATTTTAGAATTAATTGATGAATTAGTTTTATTTTATGACTCATTTAAAATATGATGATAAGCCCAAATGTGATTTAATAAAATATAAGGACCTATTGATTATTATGCGAAGTTGTAAGAAAATAAAATAACGATACAATAAAACCTAGCCTAACTTGATGGATGTTGGCTTATAAAAGGGGATTAGAGTTTTGTCTCTAGCCATAAGGTTTTTTCATATTAAGCCATCAAGAAAGAGAATGAGAGAGTGAGAGGAGAAAGAAAGGAAAAAAGATAAATTAGGAAAAGTGGATTGAAATAAAGAGATTGAAAAACGCATTTTCATTGGGTCTCTCATGGATTAAGGTTAGTATCCTATTATGATTTATGTATGTGAATATGTGAGAATCATGAATCTTAAGATGTAAAGTAGTTTTCAACAATGAATGGATTAACATTAAAAAACTACAATTTATTTACAATAATATCTAGAGGAGAAGCACTCACATAAATAAGAGAAAAAAATATTGAAATATAATGCATGAAAATAAGAAAAAAATATATTTATAGATATTTCAATATCTAAAAACATCTATGTTATACCTCTACATACACTACACTTAATTAAGTATGTAAGTTATTACATAACAAAAAAAGTTTCCCATTTTTTTTTTCAAATTATTTGAATATAATTGCTCTTTCGTGAAGCTTAGTATTAGGTAGCTGACCCATGACTTTTTACACTACAAGAAAATCCTCAATTAGAAACCAAATTTAGAAACAAAAAATAATTAGTCACTATAATGACCAATGTAGATACCAATCTACAAAATTAAAAATTATTGGTTACTAAAATAGTCGCTATTATAAATAAAAAATTATAATTCGTCACTAAATGGGTCACTAATTAATTAGATATCAACTTAGAAACTAAGTCATTTTTGTTAGCAAAAATCTAGATAGCTAATTTTTAGTGACCAATTTCCTTTCATAGCCAAAACTAGAGTAGCTAATTTTAAAGACATATTTAGTGATCAAGTATAATATTTTAGTATCTAAATTGGTTACTATAGTTACTATTCATTATTGGTCACTAGTTAGAGATTTTCTTGTAGTGATAAAAGCGTAATTGCAATGTTCAATTTGTAATTTATCTTTATGATATATTCTTTTCACTATATTTTTCAATAAAATTATTTTTAGATCATATTTTTACTGACAATATTTTTAACAAAAATTTCATAAAAAGGTTTTTACGATAATTTTATTAAAATTTTAAATCTTTCAATATATTATTTGCGTTTTCTGTGTTAAACTAAATTTTTATATTTCTCAAACAGAATTTATAAGTATTAATGAGTTATTTTTTCTTCTAAAGTCTTCGATATAACTATTTAAAAAGTCTAATTTAGTTCTTTTCTCATATACTACTTCCGTTTGCATGCATAAATAATTAATTAATTTATCAATAAAAATAAATAAATAAATAATTTATGACGATTAATGAAAAAGTTAAGTTATTTTATTTTAATTAATAAGATAACAAATATGTACTTTATTAAAAAGAAAAATTAAGAATTGAATCATTTAAGATTATATTTAATAATATTACTAAATAGTTTTTTCATAAGAAATCGTCAACAAACACTACAAAAATTATGAATTTTACTAGAGATTTATTAAGAGAGGTCAGGATAACCTCAAGTAATTTATATGGATATCAGAGGTTTCTACAACCCCTGGTATTATTAGAGGTTTTCTAAATGAACAGCAGGAAATCACATCTTCCTTTCATTTTTACGGGTTCCTCTTTTCTCAATTTTCAGTATATTGTATTATTTCGCATGACCTAACAGAGGGTTTCTTCTCTTCATCTCCTTCATCTCTCGATTTCAGCAACCGTGGTCCTCTCAATCGTAGTTTTTGATTTCTCTTCTTTTGTCTTCTCCGATCGGCTCAATCACAATTTCAAATTGGTAATGGCTTTCAAGTTTTCTTTCATTTGCATCTTAATTTCTCACTTCCCCTTTCATTAAATTCGTACTACGTTGTGCGATTGCAGGTTCAACGGCTGTGGTTTGTGCGTTGCCTTTAGGTTTAGTAGTATGTGTTGCTTTAGAGCTGTGTATTGTTTCTCGTGTGCGCAATTGCTTCACAGGTTTCCTACTTGACCTAACCTAAAGTTATTGCAACAATTGAACTTGTGTGTGTAGAATTATTTCGTACGAGTGAGCCATGAAAATATTGACAGGATATTACAGTGCAAGAGAGAGAATGGGAAAGGGAAGAGTGGAGTTGAAAAGTGTACTATACCTAGGCGGACCAAGGCAAGTGCATGGCCAAGACCGCCTAGGGATAGCCCCACAAATAAAATTAATAAGTAAATAACTAGTCAAACAGAACATAGTGGGCCAAGCCGCCCATTGTAAAGGACAAACGCTAACACAGGGCCTGGTCTTGGCCCAGGCCCATCTAGGATCCAAATATTGGCCTAACCCATAAGGAAGGCATACATAATTAATAACTTTATAAATACACATGGACCCGATCAATTAAGAGGTACGCTTTCATTAATTTCTTAATCTGAGATTTGACTCTAGAGAACCTTTTTTGCTAACCTTATGGTCGGAGCCCTCTCCGCAGGTAACCCCCTAAGGGTCCAAACCGTATACGTTAGCAAATGGCATGTGCAAGCCGAGAAGGAGCTGGCTCGAGAGGTTAAGGATTGAGGTAAGGCATTATTTGTGTCCCTAATGTCTCTTATTTTTCTCCGTAGGAACAAAAAGAATTGAATTTTGAAGATGAGGAAAATTTATGTCACTCATAGAAACCACCTCTTCTATTGTTATAGATAATTAGTTCATATCACTTTCATTTTCTTTGACGATCAAGAGAAGAATAAAATTTCTTGTTAGTTATTAGCATAGTAAAATAAACATAGAAACTAGACTAGAATATTTAAGTTCATAGTAGTCAAGTCAATTATGTGTTTTCTTCTTCTTAGAAACTAGACTAGAAAGTTTTTTTAACCTAACAAAATCCATTTCAACATTGCATTTAACATTACAAATTTTGGTCATTGACTTGATCCTACTATAGTTGACATAGGTATCCATTGAAAGTTTCTAGTTCTATATGTAATTTATAGCTATTAGAAACAAACTGAAGATGAAGTTTGTCAAATATACTATTGAAAACTATATTACTTTAAAAAGGAGATTAGGAAATAACTATCCATGTGAAAACAAAATTTAATATAAAGATATAAGTTATAAATGGTAAATATTATTAATCTGATACACTCAGTTAACATAAACCATATTAAAATATCTTAAACAAACAAAAAACAATAATTAGGCACAATTCTTTCAATGTCTATTCCAAGTACAAAATGTAATTAAAACTTGAGAAAGATTCTCTAGGTGTAATTGATGGTCATGTGATTGAATCACTTTCATCTATAACTTTTAAACATGATTTGATAGTAGTACTTTTTATAAGATATTTAGGAAGTGATAACGTTGAATCAGGCATAACTTTTTTAACCTGAATATGATGATTAGTCGTTGATAACAGCTCATGGACAGAATCATAAAAAACTACACCTAATTTTACCCCTTGATGACAAGTTGTTTTCTATTTTAGAATATATATATATATATATATATATATATATATATATATATATATATATATATATATATATATATATATATATATATTTTATATTTT
>Ga0214545_1006313_pt1 | contig 20709 bp, 8 predicted proteins | sample CNSS4metaG_FD_160064 | JGI IMG/M metagenome (GOLD analysis project Ga0214545, IMG submission 160064) | Root nodule microbial communities from cowpea collected in UCLA plant growth center, Los Angeles, California, USA - CNSS4 | ecosystem: Host-associated > Plants > Roots > Nodule | place: USA...
AACTGTTGATGAATAGTAAGAGAAAAAAAGAAAAAGGAGATAAGTAAATAATTTTATAAAAACTTGTAAAAGTAACTGTTAATTTTTAAAAATTTAATAAATAATTAAATTATAAAGGGTAAAGTTGGAATTATGAAATGTGGACACAAAAGAGGGAATCCCCTTTATATATAGTTATAGATAATTAAAAAGTCTCGAATGAACCAGTCTATTTCCATTTCTTAAAACTATAATGATGTTTATCTTGAATTGTGTACGATGATGTTTAATTTTTTATTTAAATAAAATTCAGAAACATTTACTCCAACATATTTTCTTTTACAATTCATGTAACAATTAACAATAAAATAATCAAATACAGACCTGGTTCAACGAATTGTCAGTTAAAATAAATATTCTTATTTTTACTAATTTATCGCTGTTTGTAAAGGATAAATATTAAGAAAATCAACTATATTCCCTATTTTTCACTCAATGAATATTAATAAAGTAGAATAATAAAAAAGATTATAAAACTTTTTTTAATATAAAAAATATATATATTAAATATACAGATAAATGTGTTAATTTATGTTATGCATATATTAAGAAGGAAAAGTTTGGTGAGGCATGATTCCTTACGTCATCACAACCGAGATCTGCCTCTGTTCTCGCCATTAATTCAATTTTAGTGGCTCAGTTGGTAGTTGCATCTAATGTTAGGTATAGTTGTACCCAAAGAAAAAAAAAAAACTAAAAATATATACAATTGTTTAGGTGTTTTTGGTATTAACTTTTAGTTAAACTTTAAGTTTAGTTTTGAAAATTCTGGTATCAAAGATTTGTACTTCAAATATTGAATAGGAATTTTCCTTTTGGTATGAGAGTAACACAAAAAGTAAAGAAAAAAACTTTAAAGATCGTAAATAAATTTTGTCCACTCTATCTTGGGTGCACTACAGGACTTCGTGTCTCGTTCTCTCTTTTTTTTTTCCCTTACTAATATTAAGCATGGTGATAATTACGTGTTGCTTTAATGCTTTAACATCAAATAATAACATTTTTCACACTTTAATAAACTTTTTCCTTTTGTCTCATTTTATTATCATTTAAGGTAAGTATGTATATTAAAAATTTAATTAAATCAAATTTTAAAATAAAATAAGGTCGATAAAGATTACTTCAATAAATATCCCACGCTAATAAAATAATCATAAAAAGCAAAAGATAAATTTATTTACCCACTAAGAAGACGAGGGGTTTACAAAACTATGCATGGGTTAGATTCTAAAATAAGTGAGATCATTGTCTTAAAAAAAGGTAAAAAAAGATTCATAACTAGCAGTGACGTCATAATTGTTACATGAAAATTCCAGAACCTATTTAATCACATTGTTATTTGTATGTTTTGAATAAATAATTAAATAAACAAACAAATGAGAATTGAGTGCATAAATGTTGTGTCATGTTTTGCAGTTACCACTATAATTGAGTATTTAAAAAATGAAATAAAAGGTATATAGAAGAGAGTAGAGAAATATGGTGAGTTACATAAGATGAAAAACAAGAGTAAAAGAGAAAAAGGAAAGTGAAGAAGGGACAGGGAGCGTAGAATAAAGCAAAAGGGAATGTCTTTCTCAAGCACGGATCCCAATAGAAGGCGGGAAGTATACCTAGCAATGCTTGCTGGAACACATTCTTTTTGTTTAGTTTAAAGCATTTAGCTTTGTTCCATACACATATCTGTCCATTCACACCCTCATTTATACACGCTCAAAAACTCATTTATTTTTACACAGTCCCATAGAATTTAGATTTGGCCTATTCACTTCTGCAACCAACAAAACATAGGTGTATATTTAACAAAGAAAAAATCGGTTTCAAGGGGAGGAAATCATAAGTTAGATAGATATATAAATATGTGTGTCTGTGTGAATGATGACTTAGTAGTTTATCTGTTTTTCAATCATTGAGTTGTCTTGCCTTAAATCTGTCTACAGTTTCTGTTAGCTAGTGAAGTTAAGTACTCTAGTGATATATACTGAATCTACAAGATCATGAAGCCTATAGAAAATGGCGAAACCGTTGACATAAACTATCAAAATAGCTGGTTAGGTTTCTCCCTCTTCCCGCAAATGAATATAACTGTTCCTTCACACTCTCATCAAACACACCCTTCATCTGCTGCTGCTGAAACCGTTCCACCAACGTATTACCACCACACACCTCTTCATAACTATGGACTACTCCAAGGTGAACATGTTGGAATGTGTTCTCCCTTGCCTATCATGCCCCTTAAATCCAGTGTCTCGTTCTATGGAATAGAAGCTGTGAGCAGATCACAAGCACAAGGTTAGCTCCATCTCAAACTTCTGCTATATTGTTTTGCTTTGGTTAATCGTTTTGTATGACTCTACTAATAATTCAACTTGTTCGATACTTTTTCTATTTTTTATGTATACATTGTGAAGAAATGGCAACTACTTCGGCAATACCTCTGAGCTTGGATAGTATGCTTTACAACCAACTCTCATGCCATGGATCGAACGACCCAAATAACCAAAGCCATGTACAAGACAACATCAGCCAGCAACAGCTGCCATATTATTCTTCCTTAAGAAACAGCCATGATGTGATTTTAGAAGGGTCTAAGCAGCAACTCCCTTGTATAGCTGAGGATGAAGTTGCTTGTCTGAAAAGCTGGTTCTCAAGGGACTTTTCTGCTTGTCAAGCGCAGGAGTCAAGGATGTTTGTTCCTTTGGAGGATAATGGAAGCAAATCTGGACCCAATACTGGATCAGTAGCATATGGGGATTTACGTTCGTTGAATTTGTCTGTGAGCCCTACCAGACGATCAAGCTGTGTTACAGGTTCGCCTGCTATCACTGATACGAAGAAAAGGGGGCTTGAAATGGTGGACCAGAATCAGAAGCAAATAGTTCATAGGAAATCCATAGACACCTTTGGGCAAAGAACATCTCAATATAGAGGTGTAACAAGGTCTGTGCTCCTCTGCTCATTTATAAATCTTATCAGTCTTCAGCCACATTTATTTTAAACGATAAGGCCATAATGATGTCGCTAATTTGCTTAATAACTTTCTACTTCTGTTGTTCTCCTTGCTTAAGAAGTTAAGATTCTTGTCAGGTTTCATGCAAGAACAATGCCAACAACATATTTGATTTTTTGCATCGATTTCTAAGAATGTTTGTTCATCAGGCATAGGTGGACTGGTAGATATGAAGCTCATCTATGGGACAACAGCTGCAAGAAAGAGGGCCAAGGAAGGAAAGGAAGGCAAGGTAAGAAAGCGACTATTTTCCCATCACTTTACCTTTTTTTCTTTTTCGGTGAATATTTTTGGTCAAACAAATCCATTGACTTCATTTTTATTCCCCTTTCAAAAGCTCTGCATTTAGTGCTGATCCTTTTTTTTTTTCTGTCTCTGATTCGGTGATGATTCCACTCGAACATGCAATGCATCTCAGTGTATCTGGGTAAGGTTTTCCAACGCCAGAAATTTTATTTTTTTTCTTTAATATGTTCTTAAGGATAGGTTAAGTCGAAGTTTAAGATATCGTTTTTATATCTTGCTCGTGATGATGGCTAAAGAAGAAAATCAATTTACACAAGTAATTCCAAAATTTTTATTGTAGGGGGGTATGATATGGAAGAAAAAGCTGCAAGAGCTTACGACATGGCCGCACTCAAGTATTGGGGACCCTCCTCTCATATAAATTTCCCTGTAATGATTACTTTCTTTCTCATTTATCTTCTGATTGAGGTTCTATTCAGCTACCAGGAATTAATTGACAGTAACTTACGTTATCTTTTAACAGTTGGAAAATTATAAAAATGAACTTGAGGAAATGAAAAACATGACGAGACAAGAATATGTTGCTCATTTACGAAGGTAAAATATCTTTGATTCTGCATCATCTTGAACTGCATCATCTTAAACCATGACATTCAACTTCAAATCCAATCATCAGGAAAAGCAGCGGATTCTCAAGAGGAGCATCCATGTATAGAGGAGTAACAAGGTCTCACAGGCTAGCATTTACATTGTATATGTATTGCAATTTACCTTAATACGATTGAAATCTGAAGAATAATTAACTTTGTTCTAAACTCGGTTCATTCTTATTAACTTGGTAGCAGGCACCACCAACATGGAAGGTGGCAAGCTCGAATTGGGAGAGTGGCTGGAAACAAAGATCTATATCTTGGAACCTTCAGTGAGTTCTTTCAAATTATCTGCTTTATTCTTTTCTTTTACAGTTAAATCATTATAATATTTCCTTCACTACTTACTTGCCACTGTTCTTTTCATGTAAAATGGTTAAAAATAGGAAATGACTAAGAGGACGCTTTATGACTTAAAAGCTAATCTTTGATTGAACTTTTCTTTTCAGTCACATATATATAAGGCTGATCATGAGCCACTTTAATATTGTAGAACACTGTTAGCCTTCAAGGCAGCTTTTATCAAAGCTGTGTTAGTTCAGAAGGATAAACAATCATGCTTTCAACTAATATTTTTAATTATAAAATTCTGATTTCATTCTCATTCTCATGCTTTAGGCCAAACAATAATATAATTCTCATCCACTGTCGGTACGGAAAAAGCTAATTCTTACCTTCATTGAAATAAAACTTTAGGCACCCAAGAGGAAGCAGCAGAAGCCTATGATATTGCTGCCATTAAATTCAGAGGAGGTAATGCTGTTACTAACTTTGATATAACAAGATATGATGTGGACAAAATTATGGCAAGCGAGAACCTTCTCAGCAGTGAACAAGCCAAGCGGAGCAGAGAGAAGGAGGAAGTTAACCAAAATCCTTGCACATATGAACACACCAAAGAAACAACCATTGTAATGCAGAAAAGCTGCAAGATGGTTCCCTATCCACCCCAACAGCTTCAACAGAATCCACCAAGAGTTGAGAATTGCAGAACTCATTCCTTCTCAACGGCTTTAGATAACGTATTTCATCAAGAAGTAGAGGAATCGAGTAACATGGGAACACACTTGTCAAATCCTTCTTCTCTGGTGACAAGTTTGAGTAGCTCAAGAGAAGAGAGCCCAGATAAGACAAGCTTGCCAATGCTCTTTGGAATGCCTTCAACAGTGTCTAAATTGTTCACTAACGTTCCAACAAGTGACGGGGATTCTTGGGAGCTATCGTCCAATCTCAGGCCACCTCTTTCTTTGCCTCAGATGCCAATTTTTGCTTCCTGGACCGATGCGTAATATTTCTATGTTTTTATTCCTCTATCAAAATGGCAAAACCTTGCTTTTTGCATGCATGTTTACGAGAACAGGTGAATTTCGAGCTGGCAGTACAATAGGGAGCTTGTGAACAAGTTTAAAATGTTAACTTACATTAATCATTTTGCTCGTACGATGAGAAGAAGTAAGTAACTCCTAAGTTTTAGATCCCACAACACAATTCGTATCATAATTTTTTGGAATCTGTCATCTAAAAGCTATTTGGAAGATCAACTATAATTCTAATCACGTTTAGGTAGTGTGGTTTTTTCATATACAAAAATTGAAAAACCTTACATAAAAGAATGATCTTCTTTATTAATCAGAGCTTTACCAGACAGATGTCAAAAATGGCTTCTGAGAAGGAAAAAAATTTCATAAAAGCATGATTAGAAACTTACGAGAAGACTAAAAAGGATTATGATTGAGAAGATAAAATTATCTTGAGCAATAGAGGGGAGACGCTATTCGTCATTCGTTTCGATTCATCATTATCTTCTGCTTTGTTGGTCGTCACAAGTACAAAACAGCTCATTATGAGTCTCAATCATACAAGGCTGGGCCTGGGATTTCTCTTTATCATGTGGAAATTTATCACAAGTGCATTCCCTGGGGACTTCAATCATATATTCATTAAATATTTAACATTTTTTTTAATAGATTTTGATTTTAATTTTCTCATAGTTCACTGTTTATGTTATATCATTATGTTCTTCTTATTAACTATATTATATCATTTACCGTGTTTATCACTATCCCTCTTCTCCCTTTTCCAAAATATATATAAATCATGAGCGTCGTTTTCAAATAAACTATTAGAATGATTTAAAGACTAAAAGACTGACCTTGATATTATTTTATTATTTGAGGTTGATAATCGATATCGTGATTTGATTGCAATTGGTTCTTGACGAGCATTGTGATGATTACTTAATCGTTTATTCTGATTGAACTTTGTCTAAAGGCAGCATGACATTCCTTACCCAATTCAATCAAAGAGGGTTATGTTATGTGCAAAAAATAGATTCCTTGAGAATAAGCTTAAGGTGATCTGATTAATGACCTGTATCGAGTTACAGTTTGTCTGCTACTTTAAAGAAAGTCCAATCGTTGAAAACTCCTTTCCAGAATCTATCTGTAATCTTAATGATGGTGCTCTCATAAAAGCATTCTCATCTATATTCTAATGGGGTTTGGCTGTGGCAACTGATCACTCAACAATATGAGTAAGTTTAGTCCAACGTGGGTAATTATATGAGGTATTCTCAATTTCCATCGCATGTGTGGGTGTTTAACATTAATTATATTTAATTAAAATATTTTGATATACAGCTTAATTAAAAAAAAAAAAAAAGAAAAGCACAGTTTATTCAATGGGATTTTAAGAAAGAAACACACGAGCCATGGGAAAGAATGTTACTTTATTACTTGATATAAGCACATTTAGAAATGTTTAATAATCAATAGTGTTGAAGAAAAGAAAGAAGTTAGTGGAAGTAAATAATTTGAAACTTCTACCGCAGCGGGCCCACAGGCCTATGCCAATCTCTTAGGGCAGGTTCTCTTTCATCCGTCTTTCCTAGGAAAAAATATATATCATTTTCTTATTTCTAACTCATTTCGCAAAAACACATCTGTATTGTTTAATATTTTTTTTTTTTTCAAGAAAGTAAGAAGGGCTAAACAAATTGTTTGTTCTATAAATATATGACTTTTTTCTGTATTGGGGCTAGGCCCCTTTCACTTCACCAAGAAAAATTTATATTCATAAATACTCTTTCTTTAAAATATTTATTGGGTGAGTTAAAATTATGGTAAATAGTTTCAAACAAAGTTAACTATGAGCAAAATTTTAAGAGAATAGCCTATGAAATGGTTATCCAAACACGACCACATTGATTAGAAATTCAAGGCTTAGTTACCTATTCAACATTTTCCTTTATTTTCCCATACAGTAATCCGGGACTATAGTTTACACCAAGCAAAATACTTTCATTAAAGGTGTGCAGTTACTAACAAAAATTGAGAAATACACTAAAAAAAAGTGATGATAATTTAAAACTCGACAAATGTCATATAATACATGCTGATAACACCACAAACATAGGTTTTGTTTGCACTCATAATTTTTTTCAGATGGATGGTTATAAACCTGAAATTTCTTGTTGTCGTGACCATTAAAGGAGACTCGAAATAGCACAACAACCAGAAACTTAGGCAAGTATTTGAAAATGGAACTTTAAATATAGTTTTTGAAATTAAAATGTGGTCCTTTGTGATATTAAAAAAGTTATTGTAAAGGTGTTGTCGAATCCTAGTGATGCATGAGAAGAAATGTTTGGTTGTGCATGTGGATGAATAATGAAGAGTGACATTTAATGAGAAGGAGGATTTTGGTGTCCATCATTTTAGTGCAGACATTCTCCCGTAGTGCATGGCTTTAATGCGAAGAGGAAAAGGTTTTTGTGTGCCTCATCTTCTATTGAATATCCCATTCAGGCCAAAAAGAAAAGAGTTTGTCCAACATTATGCCGCCAAAGTCTCATTCACGAATCAAGATATGCTATTTTCATTCTCAAACCCTTTACACCAAAAACAACCAGAATGCGACTTTGTCTTCCCCTCCATCTTTTTTTGTATATTGCTACACACACCCTACATGGAAACCCTATTTTTGTTGTCGCTACATGCACTCTTCTTAATTCCTATCAAATCTTTTAAATTATATATGTTGAATATAATTTTCAAGAAAATAATCCTAACTTCTTTTTAATAAAATTAGTCGTAAAATCAATAGTAGAAAACTAAAGAGATACAAGGAACATGCTTTTGGAGATTATAAACGAAAGTTTGTTTTGTACTATTCTTTTTACAGTAAGGAAAGTGATAAAAAAGAAGGGAGAAGTGCGGGATAATATAATTGATGTGAAGGCTGATGAAAAGAATATAGAAAGAAAAATAGCATTATAAATGTACATGATAATAGCATTATATTAAAACAATTCTATAAAAGTTAATGTTACAAATTATATTTCTTTGAAAATGATCATTTATCCCTTGTTAAAACTATAGTTTAAAACAATGATCATGAAAGTGGTACAGTAGTAGACGTGTGTGTTTGTTATTTTTTTCAAAAATAAAGAAAAAATCAATATCATGTTTATCTACCAACCAAACAAGAACAGAGAATTAAGATTTGATTTATATACTGTTTCTGGTTAGTTAAACATAGGTCACATCCAGCAGTGTCACAGACAAAGTCAAAAATATCCGATTGTCTCGCATTATCGCATAAACCAAAACCAAGATGCTATCCATCAAATTCAAAGCCAAGAATAAGATTACTCTTGTTCTATTGTTGTGGGACCATATTGGGCTGTGGGAGGTGCACGATCCATGACATTTCAGGGCCTCATTTTCAGCATTCAACTCAAGGCCCGTATTTCTAACCACACGAGGCTCGTGGGCCCCTTTATCATCCTCAAACAATTTTGTTTTACAGTTCCAACCTTAGCTGCCGTCCCCAAGAGTATGTTGTTGTGTCTACGAACAACACTCACGGTTGGGCCCGTTGTTACCTCCGACGGAGGCAGATATGGGCCCAATAGGAATGGGACCACCTTGCCTAATAAATAAAGCCCAACTAGATGAAGCCGTATGACCCAAACAAAACAAAAGAATTAATCCTAAATAGGTTGGATTTTGTGGGTTAAATGCTCCGCCAAAAGAGACTAAGAGAGTGAAAAATGCGTGCGTAAGTAGCGTGACAAATTTAAATTGCGCTTCTTCAGGAACTTCTAACACTTGGTAAGCCATGTTGTATTATAATACTTATATACAGCCTCAGATCAATGCAACCATTTAAAAATTATACCTTTGACTTATTGACTATACGGAAAATAAGGAAGGTGCTGCAATGCATATCCATTTTGATGTTGATTAGGGTTTTTTGATTTGGCCAAATTCCACCACCACTCTTACTTTCTTACACTGTTTGGCAGTATGTTGAGATATTATTAGTGAATGAGTCGGAACTAAAAAAAATTATTGAAACTTGTTAATATATTCTACGAATATTTAAGAATTTTAATAATAAAATTAGTATGAATTCTTTAATAAAAACACGTATTTTGCAATACCCTTTATCCTTTGTTCGATATGAACTAATGAATTGTAATATTTTTATTTGGACCAATTCCCAATCCGCAATCTCTCATGGAGGGTGCAAAACAAAGAAAATGTAGCTATTATAGCCAGTCTTCAAAGGTGCAGCATGCACGCTTCTTTTAGGTGTTACCAACAGGTACTTCCCAATGCACACATACTTATATATATAATTAACAAAATGTTCCTCCAAGTGGAGTTTGATTTTTAATACCCTACCTATGATTAAAAAATTATTCATACACACCTTTTACTGTATTGCAGTGAATTAAAATTGTCGCAGGTTTAACAATACGAAACTAAAAAAGTTTACCTCCTTATATTTTATTCATAACCATATGATCCTTCCTTTTCTTATTTCCAATTGATAAGAAGTTGTTCCCTTTTAAGTTTTTCACATGACGAATTGATGCGTTGGGTTAATCTTGTTTAAGATTCCCTTGGATTATATCTAATTAGTCTATTTGTTGAGTTTTCTTTTCTTTCTTTTTTCTTTTGTAAAATTTATTTAAAAGTTTAAAAATTCATTTGTATCCAATGGTGGCATGAGATAAATTTGCGAGACACCAGGTGTTACTAAACATAAGAGCATCATACATTATCTGCATAACTTGAAAGATTCAAGTTTAATTAAATCTTGTTTTACTAAGGTTGCCTCAATTTTATAATCATAATTTAAATTGATAGCAACCAACCACATAGGTTTTGATCATGAGTATACCAATCATAGACCCTGAAATCATGGGATGTATATTTGATACAATATCTTGAGAAGTTGCAACATTAGTACATATGTCTGATGTAAGACCCCATTTTTATTTCTGTCCTAAAGTTAGTGGGCTGCCCTACAGTATTGGGCCTAAAGGCCGACCCATAGGATAAAAGCTTTCATGTTGCCCTAATCCCACACTCATTTTCATTCTCACAGATCCAGCCGTCAACCCTTTCTCCCTCTCACGAAAAGCTCTGCTAGGGTTAGGTTTCTGCCATCTTCAAGCTAGCTCGAAGCTATTCTTTACTCCATGTAAGTACTATGCTAGCCATTCTCGTCTCCATTGTTCCTTTTCGTTTCTTTCCGTTAGGGCTTCCAAGTAACCCATATCGTGCTCCTGTTTCTCTATCCTTTCAATTCTTCCATTCGCTCCTTGAGCTATTGTGCTCGTGTGTTCGGTGTCGAGGGAGTGTTGGGTCGTTTGCTAGCTTATTCCAGGTACGGGAAAGCTAGAATCCTCTGTTTGTTTGGTGCGAGTATGCTGTTTTGTGTACTTGGTGATTCTCTTTTGTGTTTACCTGTTGATATGGATGTATGATACGGTGGGATTGTGGCTTGTGGTACGTATTTGCGTCTGTTGTAGGTGAAAACAGTGACGGGCACTGATAAACTCGCCCAAGCTAGCTAGTCTCGCCTAGGCGAGATTAACAGAGGCTCGCCTAAGCTTTTTCTCCACGAATGGTCACCCAAGCGACCTGCTGTGGCTTTTGAGCGAGCAGGCAACTCGCCCAGGCGAGAGGGATCTCGCCTAAGCGAGATCCCGCGTTGCCCACGTTCTTGTTCTTATGCCCTCGCCTAGGCGGAGGGGGTGGCTCGCCTGAGCGAGACCCCTCAGCCTGAGCGAGCTGCTGGGCGAGACTGTGCTGTGTTTGAATGTCTATTGGTCCCTGAATGATCTGTTTTGATTGAGTATGATTATATGAGGAGTGATCTGTATATAATGGAGCATGAAGTATACTTTTGGCATGATTCATGAATTGTGGATGATGGGTTAGTATGAGACTTAGCATGTGAAATGAATGTGTGGTTTGAAATTAAAGGAAGATGGTATTGACATGGGATGAGACCCTAGACTCATGGGATGGTGATGATCAGTGGTATGGATTTAAAATGTGATGCGTATGAGGGATAAACCTCATGGATGGGTATGGAATTGTAAACATGCTTTTGATGTTCTCCTGATGTTGTTTATGAATGTTGGTCCGTGTCAGCGTGTAACTCCTTGGGGTCTCTAGGTGAGACCTTCGGGGCTACGCTTCAGTGGTCGGGACGTAATCCCATGGCCCCTGTTAGTGGGTGCCCATGGTGGTGCCCCATCTGTATAACTAGGTAAGGATTCAAGGTAAGGTTGTATCCTGACACTCTGAGGAGCCAGTTAGTCTCACCTAGAGCGGACTGACTCCTGTGATGAGGGTAGCAGGAGGCCTGAAATCCAGTAAGGGCTAACCTTGTGGTGAGGGAGATTTGATTCATCGTAACACTTGTAACACATAGCTCAGGATCGAGCAGCTCAGGGTCGAGTAGAGGTATCCACCACAAGTGCAAGCATCCGCTGAATCTGACCAAGTTATACGTATCCGGATGAGTCGAGTCGAGTCATACTGTATTGAATGAAGAGTCATAACATGTTTGGTTGTTATATGGTTATGAGATGATGAAAATATATTTGATTGTATGATGAATATGTGTTGGCTCTAGCTTACCCGTTTTGTTGCATGGTTGTGTTGTATGTGGCTGTTCTTCCTTGCGATGATCATCAACTTGGTTGATGGGAGCATATGGGCAAGGTTCTCGTGGTCAGCAAGGGAACGGTGATTCAGCAGCTTAGCCATCTGGGCTGGAGTCATTTTATTCATGATTTCCTTAGGGCTATGGCCCCTGTATCGTCTTACGATTTCTTACTCTACACTCCTTGTTAGAATTGTATCTGTTTTATGTTGGCATCGTGGTGTGCCAGGTTGTAGGGATTGCGTTAAGGACCCCAAGACTACGCTGCTATACTTTATCGCGTGACGTTTCTTTTAATTTCGTTTAATAATTAAATGGGACGTTACATCTGAGATTATATTTCCATTTGTGCTCAATGAACCTGAATTATTTTTTTTATACTTTAAATATATTGTAATTGATTGCTTTTATTCTTACTTTGATTAAGTAGATAATTTATTAAAAGTGTTTTAACCTTATTTAAAATATTAATTGTTACTTTAATAAATTAAAATTAGTTGTACTCCATTAAAACGTTCTTAAATGGTTAAAAAACATTTTAGCAGATTAAAATATTATATTAATACATTAACTTCATTCAAACATTTAAAACTCCAACAATCACATTTTTTTTGTATATGTTAAATCCATATTTTAAGACATCAAAATTACACTTGAATGATTTTATTTCATCAAAACACTTTTACCTCTCGCATGGGCTAAAACTTATTGCTTACAGACATAACTCTCAATCGGGTTTGAGAGAAATAAATAGTTTCAATGTTCTTGGAGGACCAAAAGGTTTTTGTTGCTAAAGACGTTATTTTTTTTTATAAACAATAAAGAATATATTAAATGAAGCATTTGTATGTTTCAACTCATATACACATATCATAACAATAAAAACAGTGAGACAAAATATAGAAAAGTCATTACTGAACTTTTAATTTTGATGATACTGAATTAGGATAAAAGCAAGAAAAAAATAAATAAGCAAAAGACGATTTAATATATTAATATTATACATAACATAAACAAATATTTACATATCGATACAAATTTATAATACATATATATCAGATACAAAATATATATATATATATATATATATATATATATATATATAATATATGTATGTTAATCTTAAAAAATAATAAAATATAATACATAATATTTTAAATCAATTAACATAATTGTTAAGCATATAGCTTAAAAGTTAACGTCGTTAACGCCGTTAACGTGGTCATAAAAAACATATTTCATACATTATTAAAATATACAAATGAAATTTACATGAATTTTGATAAATAAACAAATTTTAGTTTCCATAAAAATATATTTAACCGTTTTATGTTTATAATACTATTGTTTTAATATAACTATTAATCATGACTTTCGCGTTTTATAAATTTTGTTTATGTTTTTAGCTATTTCTAAACTTTCACACATATATTAAATCAAAACTTTCTTTTAAATTTAATATTATATATATAAAATCATATACCATATCTATGTGATTGTTGTTTTCATGTATTTGCAAGTTCTTTTAATGTTTAAATCCTTCACACGTAATAAGGATTCATCTGTCATTTTTTTATGTTACGAATGACTCATAGTTTAAACTAATTAACTAAAAAACACTGCTAATTGTATATGTTATACGTTATTATTATTAAGATTATATTACATTATATATCTTAGAGAATTTGTAAACAGTTTCTTTTATACTTCCAAAATTTTTTTAATAGAAACTTAGTGCAATAAACATTTTAAAAAAGTAATATAATATTAAAAAATAGTGATGTAATATTTTTTTTAAAACAATTAAAGATTAATATAAAATTGTGACATAGATAAATAGTATAAACAATTAGTCTACTATTAGTTTATCAATTTCACCCAATAAATGAGTGAAAGAGTGCAGAATGCCAGACACAGAATGATATGATTAGTTTAATGTCATTGATCGATCATCAGCAGGCGTAGTCATAAATATGGTGCAAATTATTACGTCTCAGTCTCATATAATACATATTCTTTTTACTTGGAATGTTTGAATTCTATAATACATTATTTGTTCAACATATATATATATATATATATATATATATATATATATTTATATACCTTACCATCCACTATTAAAATATTTACTAAATACTAAATTAATAAAGTTAAAAGCAATTTAAAACATCATAAAAACATAATAATTAAATTAAGCAAAGAAGTTAAGTACAAACAGTCTTCTATCTAAACACAACCAGATTAATTATATATAATAACAAGCGTTACATGTAAAAGATGTAAAATTAGAGAAATATAAATAATTTATCTGATTTATATATTGTTGAGTATAAAAGAAGATGATAAAGAAAGCAGTGTAGAAGTACAGGGTTTGATTGTTAAAGAGAAGAGAATAAGAAAGGAGGTATGATATGAAGGGGGAAGTGCAGTTAGTAGTAGTGTGGAAATGAGAGTGGCGTGGAAATAGAAAAAGGTGGTGATGGAAAAAGTCAATAATGTCCTTGGCGTATTGTCGCTGTCTTAGGCCTCATATTTGCAGGTCATCGCCCCCCACAAACTCTAATCGGAAAGGTCCCACACAGACAACAAACCCTTTCATTTTCCTCTCTCCATCAACTCACTTCACCTTCCTCACACTCACACGCACGCGCTCCAGTCACCATTTTTCAAACTCTCACTTTGGCCTAAGACAACAATAACAACATCAAAAAATCCGACATCTCTCGCTTTCCCAACTTTGCCCTGTTTCTTTTGGATACAGGGAACCCTTAAATACTCTCTCTCTCTACTTTTCACTCTTCATATGTTTCTTAATTACTTCCGCTTGGATGAATCTTGATCTCTGTCTCCACCACTCTCCTCCCACAAGGTAAGCAATAACAGGGATTTTATCAGATAATGGATGTGGGGTGCGTGCTGTTACTGTGCTGCCTGACTTTGATTCCGGGGATTTTATCAGATCCAAGCGACGAGGCATGTCTCACGCACCTCAGCAGGTCCTTGCAAGATTCCCCCAGCCTGCCCCATAACTGGAAGGAAGAGAACTATGCCAAGCCCTGCAACGATTCCACCTCCATTCTCCAGGGTGCCATCTGCAACAATGGCCGCATTTACAAGCTCTCTCTCAACAACCTCTCGCTCAGGGGCACCATATCCCCATTCCTCTCCAACTGTACCAATCTCCAAGCTCTTGACCTCTCTTCCAACTCCCTCACCGGTCCAATCCCGCCGGAGCTCCTGTCCCTCGTCAACCTCGCCGTTCTCAACCTCTCGTCCAACCGTCTGGAAGGGGATATCCCCCCGCAGCTCGCATATTGCGCCTATCTCAACATCATCGACCTCCACGATAATTTGCTTACCGGGCCTATTCCCCAGCAATTTGGCCTGCTGGCTCGTCTTTCCGCCTTCGACGTGTCCAATAACCGGTTGACCGGGCCCATCCCCGTCTCCCTATCGAACCGGAGCGGGAACCTGCCCAGATTCAACGCCAGCTCCTTCCTGGGGAATAAGGATCTCTACGGTTACCCGTTGCCGCCGCTTAGGAATAGGGGGTTGTCCATTTTGGCCATTGTTGGGATTGGCCTGGGGAGTGGCCTCGCCAGTTTGGTACTTAGCTTCACCGGGGTTTGTGTCTGGTTAAAAATTACCGAGCGCAAGATGGCGCTGGAGGAAGGCAAAATCAGCCACCTTATGCCTGATTATTGAACATTAATCACAAATTACAATACTTTCAAATATTCCAACCTATCTCTCATTCAACTGCATCCAAAAAAAAAAATAGTGCCCGTACCAGGTACTCTTTTTTTTTTTTCTTTTGTTTATAAAAGCGAGGTTGGGTGTGGGCTACCCCTAATTTCTTCGTACTTATGGGTGGTTCAGATCATTGTCTCTTATCGATCACGGGGACATATTTTATTTTATAGTAATTTATAAATTTATAATCTCTCTCTCCTTTTTTTTTTCAATCATAAGTATTGACTCTTTTAAAATTTTGCGCTTACCCGATTCTGGTTGGCTGTATTATTGTTGTTTCCATTTATCGAATAGGATTAGCAGCTTGAAAATAAACTGAAAGAGGTGGTACTGGTGTTGTGCAGCTTTAATTTTGTTGGCTATTGTGATGATGCATGGATTGGCAATGCAATGTCTCGAATTTCGTAATTTTTATATGAATATGAATGTGTGGGTGGGTTGGCGCATGGCCGAAGGGTAGGGTAGGTTACTGCGACGGTAGATGAAGAAGCAGTGCTGCGCCGTTCACCTGCAACCCTGTCTGGCAGTGTGCTAAAATATATCAAAAGCAACAGAAACAGCTGGTGCCATTTTTAAGAGTGCCGCGTTTTGCTCTCAGTATCGGAGGTGGTGGTGGAGCCACGGGGGACACCAACGGTAGTACAGAGCCACATGGATTGGGACTTGTCTTCTCACATAATCACTTGTTCTTCCGCTGTTCACTTGTTAGTCCAACGTCAACCGGTCAACCCTGTTCTTTAGAATCTGCCTATGTGTCTACGTGTCTACGTGTCATTATTTTTTAGACTACACAACACTTAATATACGTCTTGTACTTTACCACCAAACACGTGAAACCATTACACTTAATTACTGCTACTCTATATAAAATCATTAACTATTTTTCTTACATTCATTTTGGGTTTACATTACAACTGTATCAAATATTCGTAAACAGTTCTACCAGCCAAAAAAGAATATAGCAGTAATTAAGTGATATGGTGTATTTAATTAGAAGTTTATTGTTATTTATGTATATTTAATGGTTACTTTATGAATGATGATGTTGGAGAAAGTGTGAGCAAAAATTAAAATTTACAGGCATAAAGTTAAGAGGGGTTAGCGTGAATGTGGTGCTTCCCATAATTATGGCTAGTGGGTTCCTTTGCTTGTTTATTTGCTCTCTCTCATGCTATTCTCCTGTTCTTCCTCTGGCCTGGTTCCATTTCTCCTAAAAGCTAAGTGGGCCTGGTCTCTCGCACCAGGTTTGCTTTCTTTTTAAAGCTACTGTTCATGTGGAATCATCGCTCACAACAAAATAAAATGTGGAATCCTTGCATATGCTTCCTGTTGCGACAAACTGACAATACATTTTCGTTTCTTTAAACATTACACTGAATTTATTCGAGAACGAAAACAAAGTTTTGACTGGGCTGCATCCCGACACTTTTAAAGGGTAAATATTCGATAGAATTTAGCTGTAATTTGTCCAGATTCAAAAGTGGTGATTAAATTCATGTCAGTATATATTCTTCGTTGGAAAATAATTATGTTGTCTTATGCACGTTAAGGGATTAATAATATTGTCCCGCGGAAAAGGAAGTAATGTATATACGTGAGTTGTGAAAGCGGATTCGTGATCCATGGAAGCCTTGACAAGTAAATCTAGATACATGAAAGAGTTGCTATGATTAGTAAAAGGTGATGATTAATTGGACACTTTTAGATTCAGATGACAGGATTGAATTTGGTTGTGTTGTAAAATGTGGGGAGAAGAAAAGAAAAAGAAACATGTACTGCTAAGATTGGAGTGGCATTGCTAAACTTGTGTATTCCATAATAAATGATTGTGATGTATAAAAAAATAAGGGTTACTGAAGTTACCTACACCGAAAGTGAGAATGGTCAAGGGTGCTTTATTGTTTTTGGGGTTAAAGTCAAATATGCTTTCATTGGGTTCATTAATGGGTTCTCCGAGATTGGCATGAATGTGATGATGGAACTGGGGCCATAGCCCCACCCATGTTGTTGGTTTTATTTTATGCCCTAAAAATATTGCAGAGGATATTTTGGCCCAGTTGCTCCTACCTAATTAATGGAATTTCATCATTCTCACTCGTCTCATACCTTCTATTTTCTACGTTCACAAGGAAACTGCACTTGCTTTTAACATTTCTCACTGTGACGGGATGATATGCGTGAAAAGAATTAATCTCCCTATTCATGCACTCTTCCCCCACACACTTGTAAATCCGATTACAACAAAATAAAACCAAGGTGATTTCTATTTTAGTATTTCCATTTTTAAGTTATATAATTTATCCCCGCTTATTAGTCTACCTGGTCTTATGTAAGATATTCAATTTCATTTTTTTCTAATTATTATTATTATTGAAAATTTAAATACTTTTATTTGAATAAAAACGAACAAATTGTGTAAGGTGATGTTGTAATCCTTGTATAAACTTACTTTAGCTGATTTATGATGAATTTTCCATAAAAGAACTGCTATAGTCCAATGACATTTTTTCTTTCCTTGATACGAATGGGCCGCTTCTTTTGTTTACATTTTGAAGTATGAGTTAAAAGTTTTTATTTAAATAAAAATGAACAAAATGAGAAAATTGAGTAAGGTGATGTTATAATTCTTCCATAAACCTTAGCTAATTGATGATGGATTTTCCATAATAATAAAAAAAAAAAAACTGTTATAATCCAGTGACATATTTTCTTTTTGTGATACGATTGGGCCGATACCTGTTCACATTTTGAAGCCCGTCTTAAATTGAGTTTAATGATTATATACAGGCAATTATTCATAAGTTATCGTTGAAATGATTTTTATCATAATTATTGGAAAAGTAAATATAATAATGCTTTATGACTGGGCAATAGTATAAAATTGGTTTATAATGTGGGTGTGTATACTTTCTTAGTAAAATCTCAGTGATACTGTCAGTATTAAAAGGCCAATGTGTGTTTATTGTAATAAAATAAACTAAAAATTGTTACTGGTATAAGAAAGTTGCACTTTTGATTTCTTTTGAAGGAACTATTGTTTGTAGTCATTTAAAACGAGACTCCACTATTTTTCTCTTGTTGGGTTGGTTGGACCTGAGAGTTTTTTTTTTTCTTTTTTTTTTATTTCTTCCGATGAGAATAGCAGTTGGAGTTTCAAAACATTTACAATCCAGGTAATTTCTTTCCGTAGCCCTATACGGGAGTAGTCAAAAGACCAAATTGACCCCCAGTTGTCACCATTCGGTTGTCGTTGTCGTCCCTTTGTCATCGTCGCAATCACTCTTGTCTATGTGTTGTTATAGATGAACTCAATGTAGAGAGTGTGTCATGCATTAATGTGAAATAATTTTTGTATAAAAAAAAACTTTACTATTGTATAATATAAAAGTTAGAAAATGAGTTTTAGAATGTATAATTTGGAAAACACTTTATGAAAATATAATTTCGTATTATGTTATTTAATTTTGTTTCATTAAAAAAATACTTCAAATTGTATAATTTATAAGTAAAATAATGTTCTAAGTTTTGCAATTCAAAAGTAATCTTTTAAAAATAAAGGGACAATTTTCGTATTTATAGTGTGTAGAAAAAAAAATATGGTGGTATAAAAAGAAATCTCCTAAAGTTCACTGTGGAATGAATTGGGCTACATTTGGATACCTTCGACCCATGAAGAAATTTGGTAGTATAAAACTAATTTAAAGGGTAAAATTAATTTTGGATGCCACTGGATCGAGAGGCATTTGGTGGAGAATATGATATATAAACAGCATAAAACATTACTGTTGTGAAATAAAGCGAATAACAGAGAGAATAGTAGATAATAAAGAAGAGAAGAAACAATAGAGAATAGAGAACGAGAGAATAGGGAGTAACTTATCTGTGTATTATTATTGATAGGAAGAGTCCTATTTATAGATACAATATGTAATCCATAAAGGAAACAAATCAACTTAGTTAATACAAATATTTACCATAAAGAGTAATGAATCATATTAGTAAATGTATCAAATCAATGGACAATCATTAATTCATAACACTCCCCCTTGAGTGTCCATTGATAAAGAATGTGTCTCGTTAAAACCTTACTAGGAAAAACCCTTTGGGATAAAAAACTTAGTGAAGGAAAAAGAGTACAACATTCTGTATTCTTTAATACAATATTGTTCATTACATATTCTATTTCTCCCCCTCATGTAAACTTACATCATTAAGGTGAGTCCGAATTTGTAAGTCATTTGCTCAAAAGTTTTTCTTGGCAAAAACTTTACAAATAGACTTGTCATATTTTCAGAAGAACGAATTTTTGGATATCTATATCATCCTTTCAATTGAACAATACACTATTGTCTTCATATATGGTTGTTGATTCCATCTTTCTCGGGGATAGTCACAAGTTTCTTGCACATGTTGAATTATAAACCTTAACCAAACATATTCACAACTTTTCTCGTAATTTTGTATGATTAGACGATGTTGCTACTATGGTTTGTTTCATATACCTTCATGAAATCATTGTGCTACCACATGTGTACAAACATCTTGTTTGTGATCAACCATTGTAACATTGTAAGAGTATGTAAAATAACATGCATATCCATAACCCATTGGTCTGAATCTGAATCATTTGGATGGAATAAGCTCATATTCGTAATACCCTTAAAGTAACGAAGTATATGTTTTACTCCAAACCATTTTCTTCTTGTAGTTGAAGAACTATATCTTGCTTAACAAATTTATAGCAAATGCAATATTAGATCGAGTATAATTCGCAAGATACATTAGTGTTTCTATGACACTAAGATATGGTGCTTCTAGACCAAGAAGATCTTCATCATTCTCTTGAGGTCTAAGAAGAGTCTTTATCAACATCTAACGACCTCACAACTATTAAAGTGCATAATGGACATGACTTGTCCATTTAGAACATTTTAAGCACCTTAATTATATAAGCTTCTTGACGTATAAAAACACCTTTATTTGAATACTCAATTTCTAATTTCAAATAAGACTTTGCCCTTCAAAGATCATTCATCT
>Ga0214545_1006318_pt1 | contig 20705 bp, 13 predicted proteins | sample CNSS4metaG_FD_160064 | JGI IMG/M metagenome (GOLD analysis project Ga0214545, IMG submission 160064) | Root nodule microbial communities from cowpea collected in UCLA plant growth center, Los Angeles, California, USA - CNSS4 | ecosystem: Host-associated > Plants > Roots > Nodule | place: USA...
TCCGTTTCATAAAAAAAAATTGTTTTGAAACGGATTCTGTATTCCGTTTCAAAAAAATTTGCAATTTTTTTTATGAAACGGAATACAGAATCCGTTTCATAACGTTTTGAAACGGATTCTGTATTTCGTTTCATAAAAAAAATTGCAATTTTTTTTGAAATGGAATACAGAATCCGTTTCAAAACGTTATGAAACGGATTCTGTATTCCGTTTCATAAAAAAATTGCAAATTTTTTTCTGAAATGGAATACAAAATCCGTTTCAAAACAAAATATAAACAAAAAAAAACACCAAACGGAATACATATTCCGTTTCAGCACGAAAAACATAAACACGAAACGGATTCCACAATCCGTTTCGTTAAAAAAAAATAAAAACGGATTTGGAATTCTGTTTCAGCTCTGTGCAAAACGGATTCCACGTTCTGTTTCATTAAAAAAAAAACAGAAACGGATTTGGAATTTCGTTCTTTTATCTAATTTAAAGTTTAATTATCATTTAGTTTTATTTATTTTTATAATTACATTTATTTTTGAAAAAGTTATTTACAAATCAAATTATATATATATATATATATATATTACTTTATTTTTAGATATATATTAAAATATATGAAAACATAATAAATAAACAAAACAAAAATTAAAAAATATATTTAAAATCTTGAAGCGGATTCTGTCATCCATTTTGGCATTTTTTGGGGGTGCAGAGGCCTACAACAAAAGCAGATTCGTGTTGACTGGGTGTAAGAGTGCAGTTATTTTTTTTTACTGTGTTTTCTCTTTCTTCATTTAAGGGTAAAATTGGAAACAAAAAAAGTTTTGGGGGTACAGGAGAAATGCTTTGGGGTGCAGGGAGAAGCCCCCTTGTTTCATTAACATCCTACAAACCATGTGGTTTCACTTTTGATTTGGCCTTTTTGCGCATCACGTTTTATATGGGGGCCAATAAAAATGTTGAGGCAGGATGTTTAAAGTCTTTTGAACCTCAAAGTGTCCCATTAAACCCCTCATGTGCTTCTCTTACTAAAAGATCCCTAATAGAACACTTAGGTACATACAATATTTTCTCTTTAAATAAATAACCATTGTGCCTAAAATACCCATTGGTGCTAACATTTGTGCAAGCAGTAAAATTTCAGCAAATTTTGAATTATGTGGATACATTTCTTTCAAAAATTCAAGACCAAATAACTTTGCTTCAAGAGTAGAAAGTAAAAAAATTCTTCTAGACAAAGCCTCAACCACAACACTTCCTTTTCCGTTTTTATGTTTTGTGACATGGAAATTGTTATAAAAATTCAACCTATTTCACATGTCTTTTGTTTAATTTTCCTTGGCCCTTTAAGTACTTTAAAAACTCATGATCACTTTAAATCACAAATTCTTTAGGTAAAAGATAGTGTTGTCAAGTTTGTAACACTCTCGTTAAGGCATACAATTCCTTATTAAAAGTGGGATAATTTAGAGTGGTCCCATTTAACTTCTCACTACAATAAATAATTGGATGACCTTCTTGCACCAAAATTGTCCATATACCCTCATTGGGCATTAGTCAACTCATGCTTAAGGGAAATAAAGGATTTTTCTTGTTTTTCTTCCCATTTAAAACCCAATATTCTTTTTAACAATCTCATTGTCAAAGTACTAAAATTCTTTGCAAATCTCTTGTAGAAACTAGCTAGGCCATGAAAGCTCTTAACCTCACTCTAATATTTAGGGTAGACCATTCTTGGATATCCTTCACCTTTTCATAATATACTTGAACCCCTTTGGCACATACCAAACAAACCCAGGAATGTAATTTATTCAGTGCAAAATGTGCATTTTTTAAGATTAGCATTCAACTTTTCCTTTCTAAGCACAAGTAAAACAACACACAAATGTTCCACATGCAATTGTGGACTAGTGTTATAAATCAAGATGTCATCAAAATACACAACAAATTTGCCTAAAAAACTCTCAAAACATGGTTCATTAATCTCATAAAAGTGTTTGGGGCATTAGTTAGCCCAAAGGGCATCACAAGCCACTCATACAACCCATGTTTTGTTTTAAAGACAATTTTCCATTCACCCTAATCCTAATTTGATGGTACCCACTTCTTAAGTCAATTTTTGAGAATATACAAGCACCATGCAATTCATCCCATAAATAATCTAACATTGGGATGATATGTTTATACTTGATGGTGATGTTATTCAATGGTCTACAATTTGTGCACATGCTTCATGATCCATTCTTTTTAGGTACTAAAATGACTGGAAGAACACATGGGCTCATACTCTCTTACATCCATCCTTTGTTAATCAAGTCTTCTACTTGAGTTTGAATCTGTTTGTCTCTTGCTTCGATAAGCTAGCCTATTTGGTAAAGATGTTCTGAGAAGGATGTCAATGTGATGGTGGTAGTCTTCTAGGTATTTCATTTGGAAACATATCTTTGAAATCCTGCAAAAGAGACTCAACACTAGAACGAAGATTAATTTTATTAGAATGGTCAACAGTCAAAATATTGTTTTTGCCATAAAGTATATAAAGAGGTTTGCTATAAAGTAGCAACTTCTTCATTCACTCACTTTCACTAATCCACTTATTTTTCTTTCATGTATTTCTATCTTTTCAAGTGTTTCAAACTCTTGCTATGTTTATGTGTTTCACCCATCTCTCTTTTCTCTTGCACTTCCTTTTTTTCTCATTTTCATTTGATCCTCACATACCTCTCTAGGAGATATTCATGTTGTGCATGAAAGTTATTATGTTGGTGAAATCATCATGGATGACTTTGGTATCAAACTGTCATGGTCTCCCTAAAAGAATGTGAGTTTCCTCCATTGGATTTGTGAAAGTCCAACATTTTGTGTTTCCCTTGGTCTCACTAAAAGAATGTGAGTTTCCACCATTGAATTTGTGAAAGTCCAACATTTTGTGTTTTCTCCTGCTATACTCCAGTAGAGAAATTAGAAATAACAATAATTTTATTCCTCACAACACTCCTTTACGTGTTTACACTCCACACTCGTGTTTCAGACAATAAAGCTTTTTTTTTAGAAAAAGATTCTCACAATAACTCTTAACACTTGTTCTCTAACTTGAGGTTCTTCAAGTATCAAGCAATCAATAATCAAAAACTGATGTTACAGGTAGCAATCACAAAGATTAAAACAAAATTTTAACATAAAGAAGTAACAAAAGAACAATTTCACTTGAAAGACAATTACAAAATGTATAGACAAAAATAATAGAGGAGACACTTGAAACTTAGGAATTTGAACAAACTGTGTGCCCAAGACAATTGTTATAATTTTTTTCTTCTTATTTTCTTTTTTGTTCTTCTTTTTCTTTTTTCCCTTTTTTATGCTTTTCTTTTTGAAAAAAAAAAATTATGAACAGTAGTATCAAAGACCACGTGAACAGTCCAGAATAATTTGAAACAATGCATAACAATGCGAAATAGAGCAAAGGTGAACAGTGAAAAAAATGTAAGGATAATTAAGGATCGAAATCAATTAACAAAAAATTGTAAATTGAAAATAAAATAGAGAAAACCTAGAAGGGAAGGCACTGCAAAAATGTTTGATAAGCCTAAGAATGACCACCACAATAATTGGAGAATTGTTGATAAGATCACAAGATGGAGGGAAATCTTAGCTAATATAATCTTACAATTAATTTGGCAAAAGTGTTATGATCCACTTTAAATTTCAAAAGGTTTATAAATACAAATTAAATCGTAAGTCTTACCTCATTTGCAGGTAAATAAAAAATATTGCAATCCTTAAAATCCAAAAAAAGATAATATGTTCTTGTAATCATGTTGACACATTCTAAATGGTCTAAAGTTAAAATATTTTTATATTAATATTACAATCATCTAATACATGTAATTAATTTGGTCTCTCGAAGATGTGGGATCTTCAACTAAGCCTCCAAAAGATGAGTCACATTATGTTGCGATCTCTCTTGAACCTTTCTAAACCTTCCTCTTTTCATGGGTCCACCTAAATCTTAAATTAGGCCGTGGTCTTCATGATCCTTATCATGTTATTGGGCTTTGATGTTCGCAATAGTATCAAAGGCCCATTGATGCAGAAAATAAATATTTCATCAATTTTCTCTGCAACTAATATAATATTTACTTTCTACACAAATTCAAAGGATGAATGACCAATGTAGAATATTTACAAAATTGAGACCGAGTCAAATAATCACACTGCAAAAGTTTAATATAATATTGAATTCGAATCAAATCAAATCAATATTTTACATAAAGTTTGAGTTGATTTTTTTTTTCATTGTCAAGTATCTTTTTACAAAAAAAAATGTTTAGTATTTTATAATAAAAAAATTCTAATAAGTAGATGTTTATGAATTATTTTGGGATTATTTTTCTTATATTTATAATTTCAACTTATCTTGTATTTAAAATAAATTACATAACCTTATAAATAAAAGTTACAATAAATTGTTTCTATTTTTTGTAACAAATATAAATATATTGTAAATACAATTCAATCAAATTATAAAACAAATATTCTATATAATTGCTATTTTTTTTTAATTAATCCTAAACATGTAACATTATATTTAAATAGATAAGCGGTTTAATTGAGTCGTTGAATTTTAATCCAAGATCCAAACTTACTTAAATTTAAGAAAAAATGTATTATAAAAATAAATAAAAAAGTAATTTTGATAAAATCTTTTAGTACGATTTTTGAACTTAGTTTTGAACTCTCTTACATTTAAGTGTTTTAACTTTTTATTTTCTCTTAGTTATTGTAACTACTTTTCTTCTTTTATAATAAACTGAAATAAAAAAGACCACTGTTTCAAAATGCTAATTTGAATAAAAAAATAGTTAATAGAATTACAGTTGGAAATGACAGAATTGTAATTGTTGACATCATTTTTGTTTTTAATGAGTGAAGGGACTCAGCTGGTGATATTATTTTAAGCTTTTCTGTATGGACACTTTGACACAAACATCAATTCGGAAATGGATTTAAGGGCTCTTCTTGGTTTTAAGTTCTTGTAAATTCAACAATAACACAAAGAGCTTCGATATGTGATTAGACATGCAAACCGAACAAAAATTTTGCTTGCACATTCAGAGAACTTTACTCTAGTGGTGCTTTGATATAAGGTTATATCTTTGATATGTATATTGGTTATGGATTTGCGGGAGACTCTTATGCTATAATCGTTTGAGGAAAAGTGGCAAGACGAAGATGGATTGTGAATCTTTTTTTATGTTCGTTTGACAGGATTTAAGAGAAAGGTAAAGGGATGATTTGCAAGATGCAGAACGATTGTAATCTCGCCACTTCTACACTAATTTGAGTGAATTTAGCTAGTGAATGACAATTTTATCCTCTATTCTCTCTCACTAATTTGAGTGGATTTATCTGCTGAATGACAATTTTATCCTCTATTCTCTCTCACGTGCATGGCATGGCTTGAGAGATTCGATCCCATTTGTTAAGGGATTTGATCTCGGATCTAGGGGTGAGGGATTCGATGCCCATATGCATGGAAATGGATCTCTTAGGTGGCTTGTTTCTGAAATTTTTTTTTTTTTTCAATTTTAGTGGTTAAAAAAAATTATGAAAGTAAATTTACTCGTACAAATATCAATTTATACTACTTATTAAATTAAGGACAAAACGGTAATCTTACAAATAATTCTATTAAAACATATCTTTTAATCAATCACATCAATCAATTTTCTCACAAACTTTTACAAAAATAACTTCTAAATTTACTCACAATCACCTCTAAATCCCTTAAAAAAACAATACATAATTCACTTTTAAATCCACTTAAACTCATCCGCTCAATCTCTCTCAAATACTCTCCCTCAAGTAAACATAGTGTTATTGATTATGATATTTATCTTTTCATTGAGGGCTTTCTAAGTTAAAAATTTGTGTTTCATATGCTCTTGTTTATTTGGTTTTTTTGTCATCTACTTTTATTGGTACTCCTCACATGTTCTTACAAGTTGAGAAAAAAATTTATTTCATTCCTCATTGCTTTGTTATTGAGGTATTATTATTTTCCCTTCAAAGTGTGTCAAAGTTCCTTTAGAAAGAGGGTTCAATGGAACAAATAACAAAGTTTGTAAAAAGTTGTGATGCGAAATTCATGGAAGATAAACCAGTAAAGACATTAACGAGATACATAGTCAAGAGCATAATGTCGTGACTGACATTGAACAATTCAAAACCTATCCGTATTTTTTATGTAGTTGCTTAGAATGAAGAACAACATGATGACTATAAAGATGGATCTATGTCCTTATTCAGGGATATGATGATCAAGAGGAACATTAAGTGTCATAGGATAAAAAAATTAGTGATGCTACTAGACCTTCTTAAATTCAACCCAAGAGGTGTAACATGGAGAAGATACCGTCTAATATGTACTTTCCTTACGAGTTTGTGATTTTGACAAATGGTGAAGAACCAGAGTTTTATTACACAAACATGTAAGAAGTTGTTATAGACGAAGAAATTATTACACAAGTTTGGTTTTGTTCAAGAAGAAACATCTACTACAAATAGACAGTCAAAGTGTTATTCGTCTTCATTTTGGAAAGAGTTTGGATTTTCATTCAATATCAATATATACAAGATGCTTTAGATCCTAATTTGTTAAAATTAGCAAGTATTTATATTAATGATAATTAATGATGGTGATGTTTTGATTAAGTCAATAATATGAGGAAATTTGAAATTTGATGAGATTATTGTTTTGGTTGGATTTTTGTACTACTTTTTTATATGGAGAATATGCTCAAATATTTAAAGTTTGTGTATCTCACTTACTTAGGTGGAGAAGGGTAGGCTAATTGTACCTTTTTTCTTTTTTCTTTTTTGTGTGTTCTATTGTGATTGATGCTCTTCACATATTCTCACAAGTTGGAAGAAATTTTATTCTATCCGGTTCTAGTTTGATCCATTCTCCTTCTAGCACAAATGTTGAATAGAGTCTATATAATGATCGAAAGGAGTTGAGGGTACTCTGGTCGCATGCGGTGTACTTTAATGTTGTTTCTTTTTCCCCAAACCATAACTCGTTTGCCTAAATAGTGTTCCAATACATAATACTATATTTTGTATGCTCTTGATTACACATCCATTTTATTCTAGGACGCATTTTTCGATTTTTAATGATGAAAAGGAAACCTCAAAATGGAACGCAGAAGGCTAAAATCATAGTTGAAGACCCTTCTCTGGATGCAAATACTAGCTTATGCAAATTATTCAAATTTATCATCACTAAATTAATCGTAAGAAGTCAATAACTTTTGTAAAATAACTTACTCAGCATCTTTCACTTTCACCTCAATTTGGACAGGCAGCGAAAAAGCAAATTATTCTTCCTAGTTGGTGGCTTACACAAACAGTTAAATGATTTGCTATTACAGAAAAAGCTTAAAAGTGACATAATATAATGCTTCATTTACATAATTGTTTCGCATCATTGTAAATTCATAAATTCTTCTAAAGGTGTTGAGTGTTTCAGTCCAAAACCAAACGTTTTCTGACTTTTGTTTTAGGAATGGATCATATACAGCAAAGCTGAATAACTAAACATTACAAACCAATATTGGCTTGGGGATGGCTCAACTCCGCCGCCAACCAATTGTTCCGTGTCAAGGTTTTAAATTGGGGATAGGTCAACTCCGTCACCAACCAATCGTTTCATGTCAAGGTCTTGAAATGGGAATGGGTCAACTTTGTCGCCAATCAATTGTTTCATGATAAGGATTTACATTACTGTCACCATCCATTATGTTTTTTATACTACGAAAAGAATTGCCAACAAACATTACCAATGCAATTACAATTGTGATTCTGCAACTATGATAAAAATCCTAAAAATCTTGACAACCAAGATCACATTCACTAACCTACCTCTTTAAAACCCTATTTTGTGTATTAAAGAACTCACTCTGTAGAGCTATTAATATATGTGTCCTTGTGGGCTGACAATATTTGGTACCGCTCTATTAATCAAAATTAATGTTTATAATTTATGAATTTGACATAACTGCCACCAAAAGCTTTTCTGGCAGGCAGCCGTATGATGTGAATAACCATTTTGTTCTTAATTTAGTCCTATCAAATGATACAATTGCATCTTCCTATTAAGTTTCGTAGGATTGTTTTATTAATTTTACAATTGCTCTTAATTTTGTCCTCAAGCTATAATCTTTAGATAATAATGAGGTGGAGAATGCTTACAAATGAAGAAGCTGGCATGCCTTTAACTTGGTAATGTGCCAAAGCAAAATCACCATTCCACTATCAAATTATATTATATTAGTATTGATTGAACATTAAGATAGATTTGGATAGTGTTTGATATATGAAAACTCCAAATAAGATGTGGAGTTATGTGACGGGAGATAAAAAGTTAAATAATAATAATAATATAATAATAATAATAACAAAAAAAAAGGGACTGAACAGAGTTCTTCGTTACACACACAGATTCAATAGCTACAAATCTATCCCCAATCCACAAAGGGGAGATGGGGATATCCAGCCTCCGGCGGAGGCTGCAGCGACGGGGGCAAATTTCCCAATGACACTCCTACCACATTACCTGCATGCACAATTGCACATATATCTAATATTTGTTTATCATTAAACTACACATTCGTAAAATTAATTGTTGTAGTTGTTATGTTTGGCTAACATTCATATAGGAGACGAACTGAAAGGCAGAAAGTGATAAGCGATTGGTTAATTACCTGGTGAAGGGATTGGAGCGTGGTGTGTAGCATTGTTGGGAATGGGATGAAGGTACTTGCAAGAGTGGCCGTAACGGCAAAAACCCTAAAATAGAGGAGAGTGAATGAGAAATGAAATTGAGAAAAGAAAAGAATTGGTAGCGTAAGGAAACGTACCGTGTTGAGGAAGTGAAAGCAAAGGGGAGGATTAGGGATTTGTTGGTGGTGTTGATTGAAGGAATCGTACCAGCGAGCTTTGGCTTGGAGGTGTTGAATACCCTTAACGTGTCGTTTCCGATCAGCTGGTGTGTCTTGGAATTGCTTGTCACAGTAGTCGCAGTAATATTTCCTTGCTGGCATCTTCACGCTCACACTCACTCAACCACCACCTTCGCTTTCAGACTAAATAAACTAACAAATTCTATTATTTTATTATAAGCGATTAACCAGATAAATTAAATTTCACGGAAACTTCTCCATATCTCTACGGCTTGGCCACCGACTTTTAATATTTTTCTAATTATATATTAACAATAAATGTAATAAATTAGTTATTTCGAAACATATGATATGTTATATATATTTGGCTTAAATATTTTTTTCCTCATTTTCGTAGTGTTTATTGCGGATGGTTCTCACTTTAACAGAATGGTTAAAATGTTCCTCATTTCTACCGAATGTTTAAAATGGTCCTCATTTTCGCAATTCGTGTTTTATTTAGTCATTTTCTATAACACCATTTAAATAATTAACGGAGCATTATACAGGTGGCACGATTTGTATTAGGGTGTGTTACGTGTACTGTACAGGTGTGGTAATTAGATATTTGGGATAAATAAGTGAGTTAGGGTTTTGGTAAGGAATATTTGGACAATTGGTGAGTTTTGACAATCTTGTTCCTCCATTCCCAATTGCTGTTGTTGCAATCTTCTTCTTCCTGCAATCCCATTATATAGGTATGTTACGGTCCCAATCTTCTTCCTTTACCTTTGGTCGTAATCGTTGGAGGCAATCGTGTTGTATCACTTCCTGCACTGTTGGTGGTTCAACGAGAAATGGATTAACCCCGATTTGTAGCTGCGGAGAGATGGCAAGAACTCCAAAGAATAATTGTAGAAGATTTTGGGTACAATCTGTTTTTATTTTTGTGTTAATAATAAATTGGTTTTAATTTTTGGTGTATTGATTTACAGAGTGGTGGTTCCAATAATGTGGGCTGCAACTTTTTCAAATGGTGGTGTTGATGAAAAGGATGGCAGATTAATGAGATTAATGATTTGGAGAAGTTATTGAAGGTTGATGAGAAGAGGCTGCAATTAGTAATAGGGTTCACTTGTGTTGTTATTGTATCATTCATACTGTTATTGTGTGTAATCTTTTAAAGTCCATTTTAAAGTCCAATTTGTTGTGTACTATTGTTAAATGAAGAAATGAATTAGTTTGATGATGTTGATATTAGTCCCAACATGTTCAAAATGACATCTTAATCTGAGCATTGAAATAAGTGATATTGATCTAAGCTTGGGAAAAATTAAATTGATCTATGTCTGGAAGAAGTTAAATTCATAACATTAATTCATCCTCATCAAAATGCACTACATCAATGATTGGGATGAAGTCCTCAGCATTGACATTGATGAAATTCATTGCATGGCAGCAAGGGATAGCAGTCAGAAGCCATTTCCTACAACTGCAATGTTGAGCATCCACATTCACTGTGCTCCTAGCAGCTTCCACATGAGTATCTTTAATTTTTTGCCAGAGAATCTTTTTCTGAAATTTGCATACAAATGCCTGTGCTCAGCGAGTAATAGGTCCTGAATGACAGGCACTAATTCATGTGCAATGATAAGATTATTAATACTTACAACATTAAACAAAAATTAATATATTGTTGAACATATATTAACCATACCTTTTGTTGGTCAGAGATAAAGTTCATTGTCTCACACATGTCAATACCTCCAAAATCACCATTAAGTAATTCCAAGAACCATGTCCAAGTTTCTTTGTTTTCAATAGTTTCTTTGTTTTCAATTTCCACAACAGCATACGCTAAGAGCAGTAAATGATCATTAGCATCTTTACCCACAACACTCAACAACTCACCTTCGTATTTTCCTTTTAAAAAACAACCATCATGGAAGTAATTTAGAAACCATGTAGAACATCACAACAATCAAAATACAAACAAACCCCAAAATAAAATTACGAAAACGCTAACCCACGAGCAAACATAACCCAGAAAACTTTAAACCCACTTACCTCGTTGAGGACCATCCGCAACAAACACTACGAAAATGAGGACCAAAAAAGTATTTAAGCCTATATATTTTTATAAAATTTATGACTTTAATGTTAATAATCTTTGAATAGTTTAAGCGAGAAAATGATAGCTAGGGGTTTCGAATTTCTGTTAACAAAAATAATGTATTATTTACCAATATTTATCGAAAAATATGCTTGACTGGTTGTATCAGTCAACTTATAATTGATCTTACCAAAATATTTAAATATACGTTCAATGTAAAACACAGAACAAAATTATTTAAATATACATTAAACATTTGTTTACATAATAAAACGTTTATTTAGTAAGTGGTTTATAAATATTTCAGTGTACTTTGTATTGATTGAAAATTGAGTTTTTGCTAAAATAATAAGGAATCTGAACAAAAGAATCCTCTGATTAGAGTTACATAAAGAATAAATATTATTTCGCTTGACTTTATATTAAAAAATACGAGGAATATGTGATTACAAAGAAAAAGTTATTCTATCTTCAAAATGAAAACTTACTTTTACTTTAATATCACAGTAGACAGAAAATTAGATGTAAGAAAATAGTGGTCAAAAGTCATCCCATATGCTAAAGAAGCCAACGACAGAAACAACCAAATTGACGTTAGACCCCTTAATAAAAAAAGTAGGTGATGAATACTGAGATTCAAAGTTGTTAAAGAATGCCTATTATTAACATGAAAATGCCTCATGGAAAATATAACCTCCGTTGACGAAGATATTTTCAACGTACAGAGAGAATAAAACACCAAAGCAAATTGTGACTTACCAGAACGCGCTTGTATATATTCTTTGTACATAAGAGACACATCCAAATTCTTTTTTCAGTGTTCGCATCAGTCCACTCAGACACCTCAAGCTCGAATAGAAAATAAACAAAAAGCCAGTCTTCTATTCTAACTGTTTGATTAAACTATGAGAAATATCGCTTTCACTTACTACGTTTAATATTTGCGAATCGAGCCAATTCATTGAAGACAGGCCCGAGACTTCGTCCCATGTCGTTCGGCCAGAGACTACCTAAAGAATGGAAAATAAACAATGCACAGACAATGCCACTACAACTTCCAACCACCACGCTAAGCATTAACTAAATTAAACAACCCGTCATTGTCTCAACAAATACAAATACTGATGCAACATTTAGATAGATAATTGCAGACATTTGTCTTCTATTGTATGTTACAATCTGCTGTGATACAGGAAACAGGGTATTCTGCATACCCTTCGGGGGTTGGGTAATAAGGAGTAGCATGTATCTCTAGATCTGCTTTTACAGGGCAACCGAATACAATAAAGATACCAACAAATATCATATCATATCATCAAATAGAAGAAAGCGCAGCATTCTCATACGGAAACAACACTTGAAGTTCTGTTACACTTTTCACAAGCCAAGAAACGGGCATTGCTTCCTCGCATGTTCTGGAACCAATTTCACCAAAATCTCAGCTGGGACTCCTTTCAGTTCTGGCAACCACGCACCGAAAACATACATAAAGTTAGCCAAAACTATTTAATGAAAACAAAAGACGAGCGGAGTCACAAACACAATGCCTATTCCAAATCAACATACCATGAGATTTAAAATTAAATAGTGGTGGAAGGAATCGGCCATTTGGCAAGCGAGTATTTGGATCACGAAGCTCATCAAAGAAAGGATGCGTCAGAGCATCTAACTGAACCACATAAAGCAAAATCTCAAATTACACAGACATTATCAGAAGATGAGAAACAGTCATTTGAAAACATAAAATTGCCACATAGAATCTTGCAAAACCGTTATCTGAAACAGGGAACCAATGCTATATTTTTCCTACGGTGAGATACTAAATGTTTAACAATTCAGATACTCACAGCTGTGCACCGCAAGTTAGGGGAGTATTGTAGTAGTCTAGATACCAGATCAACAGCCTCTGGAGGCATGCGCTTGTGGAAGATCTAGTAGAAGAAAACATCAAATATATGTTAGTACAGTGTTCAACAAAAGATTTTCAAATGCGTTAATATAATGAGCTCAAGAATAAAGCATGAAATGCTATTAAATCTATTTGTGATACCTTGTGCCATGGATGTGCTTTAATCTGTGGGAATTTAAATTCTGTATAGTTAGGGTTCATGCATTTAATCTCTTCCCTTGTTGGAGTGCCGAGAACCTATCAACACAAACAACAAATGATATCATTCACATACCTATATAATGGATCAAATAGGCCATTTCAATATTAAGAAACCACAGAAAAATGAGATTGACAGTTCAAAACATTTGCAAATAAGAAACATGTACAACAGTAGTGAAATAAGTTAAACATCAGAAGATTACCTTTATAATCTCAACAAGCTGATCAACTCCACTCTCACCAGGGAACAAAGGCTGTAAACAGAAAATTTTGATTTTAGGTAAATATGCTAAACCACAAAAGGTAAAAGAATTCACAGCAACAGCCACCAACCTGTCCAAGCAGCAGCTCAGCTAAGACACATCCAACAGACCAGATGTCAATGGCTGTAGTATATTCAGTTGCTCCAAATATAAGCTCAGGTGCTCTGTAATATCTAGAACATATGTATGATATATTTGGTTCGCCTTTTACCTGTCAAAGTTCAAACCAAGTAAGGAAAAATAAAGCTGACAATCTAACTCAGAAAAAAAAGAAGTTTCAATGGAAAGGAATGATTTGAGGAAGAAGCAGAAAAGCAGAGACATATATTTAACATACCAAAACCTTTGCACTTCCAAAGTCACATAATTTAACCTGGTGTGTGTGTGGATTGACCTGCACAGAAAAACATCCAATTATTATCTTCCACCCAACAGTCCTATCACCAGAGTTTCAATTGGTCATTCCCTATCTTTTAGCCACCCTAAACACAACCATAGCTATGAAGCAGGAACCAAAATAAAATCCAAATAAATAACCAAATAAAGGCCATACCAATAGATTTTGAGGCTTGATATCCCGATGGCAGACTCCAATACAACGATGAATATAAGATAATGCCCTAAAGATCTGCAATATATCAAAATATTGTTAAAGCCTGAACATGGATGTAAGCTAAATTCAGGAAGGGCAACAGGCATACCTGGTATGTATAGAGTTTCACATATATCAGAGGCATCCTTTGGTTCAACTTGTTGTAATGTTTGATCACACGATTAACTGTTTCGGGAACATACTCAAGTACCAAATTAAGGTATAGTTCATCCTTTTCAGTGGTTGAAAAGAAACAGTGCTTCAAAGAGACAACATTTGGGTGGTCAAGAAGGCGCATTGTTTGCAGCTCCCGGTTCTTGTACCTCTTGTCTTGAAGAACCTTTTTGATAGCCACAGTTTCACCAGTTTCCAAGCACTTAGCCTATAATCATACACAATGTCAGAACTAAGGGAACAATTATCTTCATATGAGTTAAAAAGGCTAAAGCAACACATCTTATTTAGTCAACTATAAACATGATTTTACCTGGAAGACAACACCAAACGATCCATGACCTACAACACGTTCTGCCATGTAGCTTATAGTCTGAAATATTAACAAAGATACAAGTTTATGTTAAGCACATATAGAAAAAAGTGGCAAGGAGTACAGTACACTGTTAAATAGAATATCAAAAACAACATCAGGGCACTATCATCCTATCCAATAATACCATGAGATTCATCAATCAGAAACCAATTGGCAAGGATAATCGCCAATCACAAGAAGCAACAAAATACGTCACAGCAAGGAGTTATGCAAGACACCATAAAAAGGTGCATCACAAGATCACGGCATTCTCATCCTATTCAATAATATCATGAGCTTCATGAAACCAGTCAGCAAGGATAATCACCAACCAGATAAGACACGACAAAACAAGTTGCACACAGCAAGAAGTTATGCAAATGGACATAAAAAGTTTCTAGTCAGCAAGCAGTGACTCGGCATCATAGCCAAATTCTGAGAATTATTTTTTCATTTTTTGATTTCAAGGACAAACACAACCATTCTCAATTTAAATATCATTATTCTAAATCACAGCAGCTATAGAAGTTGGGAAAACATTTGCACAAACAATATATGAAACTGGAGGAACATTGATTGTTTACAGCCTTTCATGGTAAACACAACAAGTGAGATGGCACATACACATTTAACAGGCGGTAGAAAAATTGAGAGAGAACATATATACCTGCTTCGGCTGACCATTTCTACCCCCAATGGTAGTCACAATGATATGTCCGGTCTCCGTTCCATTGCCATCAACAACTGTGGCTTCCATCTCCTACAAGATGATGCAAATTGAAAGTAACTTAGCCTCAAATTCAAAATCAACCACAAAGACATTCCTGAAATAAAGCTAAAATAAGAAAAAGTGCAAATATTCATACTCTATCATCCCTAATTTTCATATCGTTCATCTCCTCCGGCAACCTATCAACACCTGCTGCTCCATGTCCACTGGCTTCTCTCAAACCCGAAGTTGGCGCCACACCAACGGATGTCATCTTCACTGAATCCCTTTCTCCGTTAACTTCTGCTCAAAAACCACTCATACACCTGACAGAATGAACAATCACGCCATAATTAAAAAAAAAATGGACAACTTTTTTCGTTTAATTTGAGCATTAAAACTGGAGTCAACAGACACAATAAAAACTGAACCAAATAGGAAAGTAACACCGTTCAAACACGAATTAAAGAAACAAAAAACGCAAATCCCTTTTGTCCATAAATAAATATCCATTATGTGAAAAAGGAAAACATTAAAGCAACGTAAAACTCCATCAATCTCACAGACAGCCACAAATCCATCCGAAAACTCATCAACAGAAACAGAAAGAGACAACAACAACAACAACAACAAAATCCCTAAACAAACCTAAACCGAAGATCCCCGCAACTGAAGGCGAAACAACACGATCCGAACACACAAAACAAAATTAACAAACGCAGAGCGTTGAAAACACAGGAAAAGCAGAAAGAAAAGCAGCGACGTCGGAGAAAAAAAAAAGTTCGACGGAAGAGGAAGAAAATGAAGAAGAGAAAATAGAGAGATAAGGAATCTAGAGTCTGGAATGGAAAAGAAGGAGGCGAAAAGGGCGGTTAGAAGGAAGAGAGGGTTAGATCCATGAGAGGCATACCCATGGCGTGTTTGGATTTGTGTGAGTAACAGTTGTTCTCTGCTTTTTTGTGTGGTGTGCTATAATGCGCTGGTGACAGTCAAAGAAGAAAACCAACCCATTCTAACTATTTATTTATTTATTTATTATTAATTAAATAATTAATTACAAAATTAAATAATTGTGTATTTTGGAGTAAATAAAATATAGAAAAATGTGACCTAGTTTTCCCTTCACTTTTGACCGTTCAAACTTCAAAGTTCAAACTCACTGTATTGAAATGGTAACAACTATTAATTGGCCACCGCGGCATGTGTCTTTTAGGCGCCTTCTTTAGTGCCCTCGTTTTTTTTTATAGTTCCAAAAATCATATATATTTATAATATTTACAACTACACGTGAAAAATTACAAACAAATGAATAGACACTTTAATAATTTATATTATTATCTTTGTTCTCAAATTAACATGTGAAATGAATAAGTGAGCTCAATAATTTGGCTGAGTATGTACATCTGGATAAAAAATTACATTAATATATACTTCATATTTTTGAAATAACTTTTAAGTCATCATAAATTTAGTTAATAATTAAAGTGATTAGATAAAATCTAATTCGTTTTGTTTATTTCTTATTGATCAACATTGAATAAGATGAATGCAATAAATAAATAAGGATATGGGAAGGAGTTTCCTTTTCATAGATAGTGTGAGAGCTTTAGCTAAATAAATATTAACAAATATTAACAGCTTATTTAGATTTTAACTTTCAAAATAATCATTATAACTAAAATGGGCTAATGAAATTAATAAAACAATCAAATAGTGTTTACAACACATTAATATTAAGAGTTAGATTATTCTCTGAAATAATTAATCTCTCAAAATTAATATAAATCATAAAATAATAAATTATTAATAATTTATTTCTTTATTATTATCTGATCTGTTCAAGATATTAAATTAAGATAATAAATTTATAAGTGGTTCTGTTGTTCTTTTAAAACAAAAATACTATTTTAACAGTTTTATATGTTTGAATAAATTCATTTAAAAATTCAAAAGAAGAAAGATTACAAATTATTAATTGCTAATGAAAATAGTAGTTTTATGTTTTTTTTCCATCTCTTACAATAATGTTTTAAGCATATAGACCTTATAAGTAACAGTCAACTCATACATATCTCATTATCATATTATATAAATAAAAATCACTAAAATATCAATAAAATTGAAAAAATATCAGCATGATAATATCTAAAATTGTATAGGACCATTATTAAATTTTTATCCTTGTTAATATGTTTTTTAGCAAATCCTTGATTTTGAAAAAGAAAACTATAATGCATGACAACATTTCTATTATCCATATCTGTTATAACGTGGATCTTTTAGAAATTATGAGAAAATTATTTAAATGTAGTGGCATATTCAAAATTCGGAATAAATGTGGATGATTTATTTAAAAGTAATAATTATTACTACAGTAGTACAAACATGTTATATAGTCAAAAACTAGGTAGGAGCATCACTACTATAATGATTTCCAAAAATCTCCACGTCTACTTATACCAAGGATTTAATGAAGTTAGAGATAAAAATTGATTTTTAACATAACATTGAGCAAGTAATATTACACAGACTTCAAACAGACAAAACAGTAGGCATTCAAACATGTGATAGAAATCAAATAGGAGAACTCTATGACTCAATTATCCGGACACATATAATAAGATTGGATTCACCCTACCACGCATAAGTTGCCAAAGACTATGGTCTTTCGCTACTCTAACTCTCACCACTTGAATCAGTTTGAATCAGTCTGCTCTAGGTGAGAAGACTAACTGATTCTTTAGAGTTTCAGGATGCAATCCTTACTTATCATTATCTAATTATATACACTACAACACCACTATGGAATCTTACCAAGAGTCTCATTGAATTACGTCTATCTTACACCACATTCTTGTTTCTCACACCAGAACCACAATTTTATCTCAAGCATTATAATTCCAAGCCAATGCTCCGCCAACAAATTAATCCACGATTCATTCCATGCACAGTACAACAAAGTCTCAGCCTCATTCAATCTCATAAACCATTCATGACATTATACTTCATGCATTTAAGGTAAATATCCCAATCATGTAACCAAACAATCAAAACATGGAAGAGAACAGCGTGGGAGCACGTCCTTACACCAGTCTCGCTCAAGTTGGGCCTTCGCCTAAGTGACAGAAGCCTCTTGCTTAAGCTAAGCGTTCTCGCCTGAGCAAGAGCTCAAAACAGAGGCTCATCGCCTGAGCGACAACTTAAGCGGAAACCAAGGGCGAGGTTCTGTTTCTACTATTCTCGCCTAGGCGAAGGGTCACCCGCTTGGACGAAAACGACATATTTCCTCCCCCTGCTCACACATGCAAAACATCGAACAAACAGCCAAAAACATAAACAGATATTTTCACACCATCAACAGCGTCATGCAAGCATCAAGAGCATAAATCATACCAAAAACAAACAAAATAACTTAAAAGCATTAAACCCTAGCTTCCCTTACCTGGAAAAGGGAATCACAATGGAAGAGAGCCCTAACAGGAGCTCACCACACCACAATATGACGACAACTTAAGAAGTTGAAACAGATACAAGGGTACACGAAAAGAAGGTTATAAGGACGACCCCAAAGCTGAACCAACACTGCCATACAAAAAGGGGAGGGAAACCATAGGGTTCAAGGGTTTAACTTACGTGGAAGGAGCTTTCAACTAGCTTTCAACTAGTGGCAGGTGATTTTGGGGGCAGGAGCCATGCCCCCCCCCCCCCCCCCCATAAATTTTTAAATTTTTTTTTTTATATATATATATATATATATATATATATATATATATAATATTTTGGAAATTTATTAAAATTTTTAATTGTAAGTATTATATTTGTAGAATTGATCAAAATTAAATTGTGTATTTTTTATTTATTTTATAAAGCATAACATTTAATGTTAATAGATAATAAAGAATAAAAATATTTAGATTTAATTTTTCTTTTAGTCCTTGTTTTTGTCAAAAAATGAGACTAGGATTATATTAATTACATCAACAAAGCAAATCATCCATATTAAAAGTTTCAATTTTAATGAAAAAATCATTAATCCGTTTTAAGAGATTTAAAGAAATTGATAAAATACCAAATTGTATTAGTTTTTTAAAAAGTCTAGATAAAATTGAGACCAAAATAAATTGGAGGACCAACTTAACATTTAAAAAAAATCATGAATCAAAAGAGTAATTAAACCAAATATTTATTAAGATAATTTTTATTTTCATTCTTATTGTGTTTTTTAATTTTTTCACAAATTGTAATCATCTCTCACTCTCATATGTTTTCTTTTTTTTTCGTGAAGAAAAAAAAGTTAGACACAAACTTTTTTTTTGCTTTCATTTCTCATTTATGCTCTTCCTTCCTTGTCTCTTGTCTCACTTGATAATGAAAACATTATTTTTTATCTCATCAACTTTTTGTTCACTCTTGTATGAATATTGAAAAAAAATGTATCACATATTTTTTCAAAACCGATTTTTAATTGTGACTTAATTATAATATATTTTTCTTTTAATAATTACGTGTCTCAATTGTATATTAGATTATGATAAATTATTTTTTAATATTATTTACAAAAAAAAAAGTATATTGATAAAGAATAAAATAATAAATTCATCGTTTAAAAGTGATAAAAAAGAAACTATTAATGAAAATAATATAGGTTCTACTTCTTCACATATTTTGAAACATTATACTAATGATCGAATTGTTTAATAGAGAAGTCATTCTTTGAAGCATTATACTAATGGTTAAATTTAATTATTTAAAAATTATATTATTTTGGCCCCTCCAATATTTTTTGTCAAGATCTGCCACTGCCAATGGACGTTTTACAGTTGCCCCAGCACACCTCCTGCTTTAAAAGATGGGAAAGGGAAGGGAATTGTTTAAGAGAAAAGAAACTGAATGAGAGTGAGTGGGCTTACTTGGACCCTCTAATAAAGTCAAACCCAAATTTTATTAGAGCAAAAAAAGAGGCTTATATATTTACTTTAATTTTGTGATAAATAATAAAAACTATTATATAATTTTCATATAGAGATAACTAATTAAATTTAAAAATATATTTACAAAAATAAAATATATTAACAAATAACAAAATTAAATAACAAAATTAGTAAATAATAACTATTATAAAATGATTATAAAAGTTAATTAAACAATGTTCACTAAATAAAAAAAGAAAAATATATTAACAAAAAATAAAGTTAGTAAAGAATTGTATACAGTAAAATAACTATTATATATTAATTACAAAAATGAATATAACTAAGATATAAAAAATAAAATCATAACTTTTTTTGTCCCTAGTAAGACATAATGTTTAATTAGTGAAACTTTAATTCATAAAAAAATTGACTTTCAAATAAAAACGCTTAATGAAATATATAAAACATACATGAGAAGTAATATATATATATATATATATATATATATATATATATATATATATTATAAAACACTCT
>Ga0214545_1006319_pt1 | contig 20703 bp, 11 predicted proteins | sample CNSS4metaG_FD_160064 | JGI IMG/M metagenome (GOLD analysis project Ga0214545, IMG submission 160064) | Root nodule microbial communities from cowpea collected in UCLA plant growth center, Los Angeles, California, USA - CNSS4 | ecosystem: Host-associated > Plants > Roots > Nodule | place: USA...
CTCTCGTTGAAGCGTGAAGGCAAGGAAACACAACTCGTCGATGTCGCAACAAGAGAACGCGAACCCTAAGAACAAACAACAACCCAGAACGGAGGTGATTCTAGTGGAAAAAATGGAGGTCCACCCTGTGGGATTCAACAGTGGATGTTGGTCGACAAAGGAAAGGAATTTCATCTATGCTTAGAGTTCGGTAAAGAGAACAAAATGATCGGAGCAAAGCTATAGAAAATGAGAGCAATACCTTTACTCGTGAAGTCCATGTGTCTCCCTGAAGAAGAATAAGAAACCTAGAAACGGTGGTGATAAAAAAGACTACACCTGACACTTTAAGGTTGAGAGAAGAACAGTGAGTGTGAAAGTAAAAATAATCAATTAAGCAAGAAGAGTGAAACTTGTGCAAGTACTAAAAGTCGAAGAAGAGTGGAGGCCAAACATTTTTTTGAGAAATTATGCTAAAATAATAGTGGTATTTTACTTAAACGCTATCTATTAACATAATATAGTTAGCGCTTAACTTTACAAACAATTTCTATTAGTTTAAATTAAAATATTACATTTTTTAAATAAATATAGATAGCATCTTTCGAATAAAGCGCTGTCTATATACAGTAATTTTTATAGCGTTTATTTAGTAAAGTGCTATCTATTGGTTCGTATTTTGATATAGAGCGTTTAATTGAATAAGCGCTATCTAAATAGCGCTGTCTATTACTAATTCTGGCGTAATGATGGCAATGCTACATGCTTAACAGTACTACTCTTTCATTTGATCATAAAAATAAGGCATTTCAAATTACTTTATTAACTTCTTGCTTTCGTGAAGATATCGACAAGTGTTCACAAAGGAAGTGTTTTGTTTGCACTATACTCTTGATATTTTTATGTGAGAGAAATTGTATTTGGTGTTTTCTATGTGTAATATAAGAGGACAGAAGAAGAAATAAGTGACGTTTGGATAAAACATTTGAAGATTTTAAGAAAGTTAATGCGTACAAGGAAGGATTTAATTACTTTAACTTTGTTTGATAAGGTAATATTTGAACTATTTGTTTATGATCTGACTTATTTCTAAATGTCGTATAATTAATACTATCAATTTATTTATTTTAAATTTTAAAAAGTATTACTAAGTCAAAATAAAAAAGTAAATGATACGATAAAGGATTATCTAATCATTTCTCCTTTACAACAACTTATTTTTCTGTTGCACACGTTTGAAGTCAAAGCCCACTATGCCAAATGGGCTTAAAACGCATGTAAAATGGGCCTATTCAAAAGATATTTTGTATAAACTGAATAGGGGTTTTCTTCCTGCACCTCCAAAATTTCTTCTACACTTTTAAACTTTCTTTAAATTCCAAAAAAACCCTTTGATCCACAGACATCACACCCCAAAATTATGTCGACTTCCGGAAGTCAAAATATATGACTTCCAGAAGTCAAAATACATCACACCCCAAAATTATGTCGACTTCCGGAAGTCAAAATATATGACTTCCGGAAGTCAAAATATATCACACTCCCAAAATTATGTCCACCGAATAGAATTAATTTTGGTGTTTTTTTTTCAGCTTCTTCATAATTTCTAATTGCACCTCATAGTTTTCAAAATAATATCTCATAATTTTAAAAATAATATTTTTCTATTCCTAAAAGTGATTTTGGATTACCTATTCCGAAAATCTTTCAAAATAAACTTTTAGGAATTTTTGAAACATAATTTTCAGAACAAGCATTTTTGAATAAATTTGATCCATTTTGAAACAAGACTCTTAGAAAAAAAAATTTACGAATAAGCTTTTCTAAACATATATAATATCTTCTGAAAAGATTTTGTTTAAAACAAATTTTCTGAAACAAGTTTTCTGTTACAAGAGAGGTTTTATTTTCTTTTTATATTAGTATAGGATAGAGTTAGTAATAATATGGTTGAAGGATAAAAACGTCTTATTTTTTGTAAGTTCAGTTAATTCCTAAGTTTATCCTTAGTCTATTCTATAACATAATAATTATATTTAAAAGATTATAACAAATATTATATTTTTAAAATATATATATGTATTATAATTTATATATTTAAAATAAAAATAAAAATTTAATAATATAATTTCAATTTTAAAAATACATATTGATTTTTAATTTTATTTATATTTATTTTATTTTTTTCATAACTTTTTTAAAGCAGATAAAATTTGCAATGCCACTTGATAGACTTGGATTTGATCTCATTTAAAAAATAGATCAAATCGACCTAATAAAAAATCTTAAATGAGCTATGAAGATAAGTTAGATCAGACTAAATTATTTAACCCTTTTACTTTTTATTCATAAATATCCATTAAAATATTTATTTTATATCAAGGGAAAATTTTATATCAGGCAACACCATAGTTGCTTAATGGACACTCACAAAATGAGGGAAGTGCTAATAACAAGGTAATGTGTTTCATTGTGAGCGACTTTTCCTTGATCAATCATCAAAATAACACGATACACTCTTACTCAATTTATAACAAAAATAATAATTATATATCTAACCATTGAATTGAAAGTAATATTATCCAAAAAAATAAATTTAAATAATTATACAAAAAATGTATAATTTAACCAGAGAATCGATAAATAAATTATTTAAATTTTAAATTAGTTGTACATGATAAATTGACGGTCTAATTTAACTATTAATTTCGAGATGATATTAATTTAAATAATAAATGGCTTAATCACCTTCACTAATTTGATATTAAATTTTTTATCTATACAAATCAGGTATAAAGTAGTTTTATATTAATATAGTATTTCGTAAACATTTGAAATATGTGTGTGTTATAAACATTTGAATATTTTGGGGATGGAATTCAGAAATATTTTATTGTCTTGGGATACTCCTTAATTTAGAAAAGCAGGTTCACTAGCATGCCTAATTAATCCTTCTTTCATGCATCATCATACATTACTAGCTCCCTCTTTTCGTGGAAATTTCCATGGCCCGCAAAATCACCCTATTTTCTTAAAAAAACACTCTTTTAAGTTATCAAATATTGAACTATATTGAAATTTAGATTAAATATATTTTTATCCTTAATTTTTAGTGAAATTTAAAATTAGTGTATTTGAACCAATTTAGTTTCTCATATTTCGAAATACGTGGATCTAGTCCTTTTAATCAAAATTTATTAGGTTTATTTGATGTTTCATACGTATCAGGATTGTATTTGAGTTGGTTATACTCTTTGAGACATTTTTTTTTAATGTTAAGTCAAATACTATTATGAAACACGTTTGAAATGTCAAATAAAATTAACAAAATTTGATTAAAAGAACTAAATCTATGCATTTCGAAAGATGAAAAACTAAATGGGTTCAACGTTTTGAAACACACTAATTCCAAAATTCACATAAAGTTAAGAAACCAAAATATATTTAACCCTTAAATTTATTTTTAATTTTCTTATAACAAATTAATAAGTAGATGAGGTAAGAGTAAAGATGCAAGATGGTAAGAATGATTGTGAGTAAAGTACATGAAAAGAATTAGCCTTGATTTTCTGGCCAAAGGAATATGGCGAAATAAACAAAGCAGTGAAATGAAAAGAGAAGGAACATGAATCTTGAGAAAAGGTAAAGTTGGATGCTGGTGTTGGTGCTTCATACAATAGTGAACGAAGCTTTTGTGAGCTTATCAATGATTAATGGTTGTTCTGCACTGTGTAGGCCAAAATTGACTGATGTAAGCAATGATAAATCATCAATGATCACCTGAGCAGCATGAAGATTAAAAGTTGCAGGTACCATAATTTTAAGACCCCACACGTTGCATCATCATCACAGCCACTTTAATTGTTCAATAAAAATACAACCCCCCTTTAATTTTGACTTAGAATGGACCAAAATAAACCAGTAAATTCAATGATTATGTGCGTGAATTCACGCCAATTTCATCCCTCTTTTGCTTTTCCCATATGAATTATTGAACAACAAGTGAGCTGATCATTATCATTGCTTGGCGTGCTTAAAGTATATATACTGCACAACCAACATAATCAAATGTAAAACTATGAACCAAGTTGCAGTTAAGTTGATCATAGAAATCCATAGCATGATACCAAGTGCATTCAGAAATACTAACATCGGTTAATTACACTTGAGATTTTCCATTTAAATGAATATATAAATTCATTATATAATGGTTTTAGGTAAAAAATGATAGTCGGACTCTCATGAGATTATATTTTATATAGGATTCGTCATCGAGAAATTGTGCTTATATACGTTAGAAATCTAAGTGTGAGTCTAAGTTCTATATCGGTTAGAAATGAAAAAGTAAAGTACTGTATAAAGATAAATACTCATAAATCCACCACCTTAAGATTTTGAATTGAAAGTAATGTCAATGTCTTATGTGGTTGGATTCGGGTCTTATTAGTATTGTATCTCCTCAGTGAATATCGTCTCTCTTAAACCTAACAATATATAAAGCACTAGATACTATACGTGGAACTTTGACTTACACTTCAATTATTTTCAATAGACGTGCTTCCTACTTTCTTATAATCCTCTCTTAAACCTTGTGGGATGTAATTTTCCTTCCATACAGAACATATCAATGATCAAAGATCTGAACAAAAAATGGAACTTTCAAAAGATTAGGTGCCTACAAAAACAAAAACTGCACCTTCTAAGTTGAATATGACAAGTCCTCCACTTGGTAGTTTTTCACTTTTCATTTGACAATTTCACATTCAAAATAGCAAATCTAATAATCCTCACTTCTTCTTTTTTTCCCATTTCTCAGAAGGAAATCTTGTAACAGTGATATGTCCAATAAAATACTGAACACTACTTGGGAAGAATTATTTAAGGCCAATTGGATGATGAGTCTTAATCATTATGATCAGAGGGATTTCCCATTTCCATTAGACGACAATTAAGAAATGGTTATTAATTACTGCCTTTTACAACACACCAATTAATCTTACAGTGATCAAAATTCAAACCCTTTTGCCTCAACGAAACCACAGAGATTGCTCTCAATTCCTTGCAATCCATTGCACTATGCAGTACCCTCCTTTATCATGATGGCTACTGATTGTGAAGTTCATGTCACTAATTTCCCAGTGCGTGTTATGATCATCATAAGAGAGCATGTGGCTCTATGATAAAAGAAGCACACATGGATGTAAACAAATACTCACCACATCAGCATCACCGAAAGGTACCACGGCCGAAATGGTGGGTCACACACATTCATGCATGCTAGTAGAAATTTTGGAACATAAGTGAAAACAACAGAACATTTTTCTGTCTGTAATAAGCAATCTAAGTCTGTGTTAGAAAATTTAACCAGTCTAAGTTTACATTAAATAAACATGAAAAAGTTGAATATCATATGAGAACAAAAAATTATAAATTTGATGTCTTAAAATTTTGAGTTGAAAGTAATCTTAATATCTTGTATATATTTGAGTCAAGTCTCCATTATAGTTACTTACCAAGTAGAAGTTGATTTTTGGAGAATCAATTTCTTTTCTTATGATTATTGTACACTGGACATTAATTTTCTTCTATCTATGCCACTGGAAATTCCCTTAGGGCTGAAATCAGCAATCTAGCTTTTTGACTGAAAAATAATTTCACCACATGTTTTGGAGTCATCTTTTTCATTCTGTCGTTTTACTACAATTTGCTAAGAGATTGAAATTTTGCACCAGACTTGAACAGTAGGAAATAATTGCATCTCAATTTGGCTATAGTTTCAGTCTGATCTGTTACAATCAGTTTGACCACTAAGTTCCACCGAAAGGTACTAAAATGCTAATTATAACATGTAAAATTTCAACCCTGAACTATATGACTAAACCATCTAAAATATAAAATAGCCATATAATCTTGACTTTCAGACAATAAGATGAAAAAAAATTACAACATCCAAAAAGTACTTAGTTTCGTTAAGTGATTTTAACATTTTACAATAATATTTATTGTTACCTGAAATCATTAAGCAGTAATCTGGATGCTGATATTTACCTAGTGGACCAAAGTTTAAAGTGGTGAAATAAGGGACAAACCTAGTCTTATTTTACTTTAGCTTTTCACTAAGCTCTTAGTATAAATAGGGACTAAACTCAACCGAAAATGCACCATCACAGAAGCAATTAACACATATATTCCTCTCTCATTCTCACGCAAAACACATAACCCTTTTTCATCGTAATTGAGGTGAAAATGAAGACAGCACACATTGCTTTGTGCACTTTGGTGGTGCTGTTTGTGGCTGAAGTTCAAGTGTCAATGGCAGTAACATGCAGCCCAGTACAACTGAGTTCATGTGTGAGTGCAATAACCTCTTCAACTCCTCCATCAGACCTATGCTGCTCCAAGATCAAGGAGCAGAAACCATGCCTTTGCCAATACCTCAAGAACCCTAATCTGAAGAAATTTGTGGACTCACCTAATGCAAGGAAAGTTGCTAGCACTTGTGGAACTCCCTTCCCAAGGTGCTGAGTGTTAAATCTGAAGAGGGTTTCTCTGCCTGATTATGCATCATCTTCATCTTCATCTCCAAGTGTTCTGGCAAGAGACTAGAGAGTGAAAGAAAAATATATCTATATATTTGTGGTATCATCGTATATGGTGTGGTTTAACGTCTCTATGTTTTCATGTTAGTCCTAATGGATATGTGATGCTTTGCTTTCATGTCATTCCATTTCAGTTCCTTGGTGTGGTCTCATCTTACGTAACGTTAGTTGTTGCAGAAGACTGTATTTATAATTCAAAGAATGATCTCATTATGTTTCTTCTTAACTCTCCTTTCTCTTTCTCTCTCTCTCTCTTTCACTTAATTTGTCACTGACATTACTTACTATGACAGCATTTAACATAAATGTAACAAACCATGAAAACAAATGTAGAAAACAGATAGCAAAAATGTAATTTGGTTGCACCATTAGTTGCCTTAACTATGATGAGTATCCATGATTATAGAAATGCCATAATATCAAACACTTTTGTCTCATTTTTCTTGTATTATTTGCTGTTCCTCTATCTAGCACTCTCATCTGAGTTGGGAAACAAAGTCTCTGTATATGGGAATTGTTCCCTTAGAAAAAATCTTAATCATATATTAAACATAGATAATCAAGGTTTGTCATTAAGTGAAAACAAATTTAGTTTATATGCGTCCACTAACATGACACACTATATAATACTCAGTGAGAACGTTAAAGGCTACTTAAAGGCTAGTGAAATATAAAACATAGATATACCTGCAGATCATATATATGAGTATTATATATACATGAATTTACTCAACAACATATAGATGAGTAAATTTTCATCATACATCAATGATAAAAATTAATGGCAATTCAAAATTACATAGCCACTTAGCTTTAAACTATTCTGCACAAGATTTAAAGGTCAAGATCTGTCATTTACTAATATGTATACATGTCAAAAGTCCTTCCCGTCTTACTTTTGACTTCAACAGGGAATATGGATATGGTATGGTGATACAAATTATCTTTGTGTAACTCTTTTTGGTTAATGGTATTTTTACTTGTTCTTCTGATAGAGTGTGGTAGGAAATACTAACCTAGTCATCTCACCTTTATAATTAATAAATAATATATACCTTTATCTTCATTATCGTATTTGATTTAAAACGTGAAATAAAAATAAAAGTTTGTTTGTCAAGATAGTATTTTAGATTATGTGGAATATTTCCTAGAACAAAAAACTCTCCTTTTAGATGTTATAGAAATTTCTTAATGCAACACTATATTTTTATAATAACCAATATTTATTTTACTCTGAAACAGCAACTCACAACACAACATACCCAAGGATTCTTCCATCAAGTGACAAAAAATAGGCTGAATCATAATTTTGGTTTCTTTAAATTCTTTATCTATAATTTTAGTCCCTATTATTCATTTCACAATTTGGCACCATATTTTAGAAAATCCATAATTTTGATCCAATATTCAATTTTGCATACCTTTATTTCTTTTACTTTATTAAATTGTTTTTCTTAATAAATAAATATGCTAGGCATAATTGGACATACTAAAAGAAATAAAACATGCAAAATTAAAAATTAAACTAAAATTATGTAATTTTGTACATTTGGAAATGAGAATCGAAAGAGATCAAAATTACAATTTAATCAAATAAATAATATAGTTATTTGAAGGAAAAAAAAAACTAGGTTTCTATTTGGAAGCCTTATGAGTAATTTCCTAGTTAAAATAAATTTCCTCCAATACTCTACACTTTTCTTAGTTCATCACTTACTTAGTTTAGAATATACATTCCTAAATATAAAAACATAAATTTCGGAAAATTCATTTTTGAATGAATTAGAAATAGCCTAAGAAATATATTGGGTTTGAGAAGTTGGGGTTTAGGCTTAAAATATTGGGCCCAATTTTGGTCGGTCGTACTTGTATCAGTCTCTGAATCAACCCATACCCTGTCTCTGTCTTTCAGCGTTGGTCTCTGGATCATCTGTGTCACTGTCACAAAACGGTACAATTCCATACATATAATACAAAAGTAAGCGAAGTAAACACATTGACAACATGCTTCTTGTATATGATGGGAATCCAATGAATTGGATCAGTTTATTGGTGGAACAAAGAACATAGTCCAAAACAATAATTTTGAATTGAGAAATGCGCCAAAATCAATTAGCATTTACAAGATTTTTAATGGTACCGTAATATACAAACATGAAATCTATCACAAATTAAGCAAGTTTGTAATGGGATTCCAGCCCATTAACCATGGCCTCCTGTCGGATGGAGGCACGAAGTTCAGCTCAAACATTTCCTTTGACATGTTCCCTCCTGTTCGAAATCCCACAAGCTTTGCAACTATTTCAGCACTCTCCTGTACATGCATTGGATCATGAGGATCAGTCCAAAGTTTGCAGATAAATTGCATCCTCTTCTGCTTCCCATCAAGAGGAACATCCCATTTCATATATAACATTTCCCTCTCCTCCAACGACAAACGTGATGTCAGTCTCTTGGCCAGAAATTCCCTTTCTCGTTTCAAAGCTCTCATACTGCATAATACAAAAATGTCATTGAAAAACTTTAATTCATAATGGGTACGTGTTTATATATAAAGACAGATTGAACTGCATATAATGTATGTTCATTATGAGTAAACTGATAAGAACCTTGATGACAATGAGATAGTGGTATGTTCATCCCCAGCATGAGGAGCTGGGCTTGCATTCCCAAGTTCTGCTAGTTGTTGTTGCAACCATGTCAAACGCCTTAGTTCTACTTCCATGTATATTTGATCAGCTGGGTCTCCCTTGAATAATAAATAAAACTGGGTCCTATGGATGATGGAGACATAACATAGATCCCATAATTCAAGGATCAGCTGGCGTTGCTCTTTAAATGTTATCTGCCACGGGACCTGGGGTTCCTCCGGTTCACACGGGTACTCTTCGTTGTCTATGTTGTGACCGTTTGCTTCGTTTGCTTCAAGTTCAAGCACCTTGATATTCAAATAAAAGAAAATTAAATACAATAAAATGAAGAATGTGCAGTGGCATTCAAAGTATGAAGATTTTTTATCAACAAATATCCAAAATAAAGTAACATATGAGTGTCTAAAGCTATTGGAAGTTCGTTAAAATGAAAAGTATGCTATGAAATGTATTGAAAGTAGGAAGATACGTTATCTTCCAGAAAACATACCTGGCAAACAAGTAACTGCTTTTGGTACTGCAGCTTGGCCACACGTTCTTTCAATTCTGTTACATATGCTCTTATACTTCTTACATTCTCCTCTGCTGCATTCTGAAACATTTTCTGCATTTTCTTCACGTTAACTGAACTAGAGCGTCGGTAACCGCTGGGAGTATTTTCCTTCGATGAAACATCTCCAGCTTCTTCACTCTTTGTTGGAGTCTCCTTCTCAGACTCGGCCAGAGTATCAATTGAAATATTATCATCATTCTCGGGAGCTTTATTTTCAACATCTGGTTCCAAAACTTGCTGCGTAATAGATAATGGTGAGCAGGGAGATCTTAGGAAATTTTGGCGATTGGCAGCATTGCTTGAAGACAAAGGAAGCAACTTTTTCCTCCTGTGTTCCTTTTTATGCTTAGGCGAGGCTTCATTGGGTGAATGTTGAAAGTTATTCGGGAGAGACATCACCAACTTGTCTATGGACCTCTGAACATTTTCAAGCTGCTGTTCAAGATTTGCAATGGTGCTGCCTTGCGAATGAAGTCGGGTAATCTCCTCCTTGAGATTAGCACTTACACTCTTGTTGACAGAAACCATGCAACCAACTCCAACCTCCTTTGGTGTTGTTGACCTGACAGAACGCATTTCCCTTATTTCTGCTTGCAGTTTTGCAATTGTCTCAGCTGCATCTTGGTTACCTAATCTATGGCATGCCACTTCCTTTTGTAGTACTTCCAAAGCTCTATTGGCTTCTTCACCTAGCTGCTCTTGGAGATGCTCAAGCTTGCGAATTTCATGCATAAGGGTAAAAGGGGCAGTAGACGACTGCCGCAAGGACTGTCTTAATGCTGATCTTCTTACGCTCTCACATCCTGACTCTGGTTTAAAAGATGATAATGCACCGGTGAATGAGAGGCACTTCTTGACTGGGAGATGTGGTGATTCAACTGGGTGGTTGGAGACCTGAAGTGCAAAATGATCTTAAAGTCGGTTGAAATAAATCTTAACAAAGATAAAGGGGTAGAAAGAAAAAAGAGAAATAGACCTTTGGGTCATCCTGAAGCTTTCTGCGTAATTCATCCACCTGAGTTTGTGCAAGATCTCTCTGGCGTTTCAGCTCTTCAATTTCCATTTCCATCTGGAAAAAATCAGGTAACAGTATTCAGTACATGGTATGATACTTGTTCCTCCTAATGATCAGTTATCATTTTCCTATTTACCTGTTGAATTTTCCAATCCTTTTCTTTAGAAGGATCAGGAGTGCGCAAAACTGCCTCCAGCCTTGCAACTTCCTTTTGTAAGTGTTTAACAAGTTGTTTGTCTGATACGACCTATTGATAGAAAACTGTCAAATTTATTTCTGCTGATTTGGGAAACCAAAAAATGATTAGCATGTAACTGTGAACAGATAGTTACCATGTTAACTTGGGCGTTATTTGTTACTTCCTTTGCCCGGGTAGCAAACAAGAGTGTGTTTCGTGATTGCTCTACATGGCTCAGTGCAGGACTTAAAGTACAAACAATGGCAGTGCGAGCATTCCCACCAAGGGAATGTTGCAATATACGTGTAAGCTTTGAATTCCTATAAGGTATATGTCCACTTCTTTTTCCAACACTGCATATGATGATACGGATACAAGTAGTTAGAAGAGGGTGAAACTAGTTCTCAGTTCTAAATTCTAATAGCACTACTAAATAATATTGTCCATTATAAGAACTAAATTAACTTTTTGTAAACAACATCGATCTGACCTGAGCTTCCTTATAACAGTTGTAAGAGTCATCAAGCTAAGGTTAATATGGCAGCCTTCTTTCAGCCTAGTGCCATCTGCATGTGTCTGTGCAGCCCTCTCACTTCCAGCAAGATCAACAAAGTTCTGCAATCATAGACCTGAATTATTCAACAAGAACTAATTCATCCAATTAAAAGTAAGCGAGAAACAGCAAATTACCAAGGTTGCAACAAAAGATTTCACACAATCTGTGTTCTCGCGAAGAGTACTTTGAATTGTCTGCAATATACACCAAAAAGGAAGAAAAATATGATATTCGTATTAATTACGAGAGGGAAAGGAAAGTAGGATGATCTTCTGAATTTCAACAAACAACTGTTCTACTGTCACTGACCAATCTTATTATCTGGTGAGACCGCGAGCTGTTATCATTTAGAGCAGTTTCGCCAACCTGCCTTTGAGCTGCCAATTAAAAGAACTTCAATAAACTAAATTGTTTTAATGCGGAACAGGTATATAACATCATACAAGCATGAAAGTTCCCTACCTTCACAAATGGAGATCAAATGTCTCAAATGCTTGTCATCTTTTACTGTCTCTTCCACTAGTTTCTCAACCATGGTACCTTTCTACATTACATGAAGGATATACCGTTACAAAGGAAAGAAACGAAAAAGCATGCTACTGAATTGCTTTCTCACTAGAAAAGAAAACCTTTTAAAATATCTTCAAAGATAACGCAGGATATTGAAATATGAAATTTAAAATTAATGACCAGAAAGCAACCAAATTGTGAGCTTCCTGGTATTAGAGAAAACAAGGAAATTGAAATCTTACCTCAGGATCATCAAGAAGCTTCAAACTGCGACCAGATTCTGAGTTTAACAAGTCCCTTACATTCTCATTGTATATCTCTAGTCCAGATATTTTTATAGTGAAATCCCTTTCAGGGGACTGTAATAATTCCAATTGAAATATCTTAGTCAAGCAATTCACCAAACTTCAAACTTGTAATATTTTATTACATATATTAAATTAAAACATCACAAAATATTCTGTTTGTGGGAACAAGAATCCAATTCTATTCTACAATTGAAAAGAATGTGAACTACAATTGAACTTTGAAAAATCTTACATTCAAGATATGTTCGTAGATATCATTGACAGCCCTCTCTGTTATGCCTCTCATTGTATATGTCTTTCCACTGCTAGTTTGTCCATAAGCAAAAACTGTAGCTGTAACGAATAATCATGCAATGGTTATGTAATTCATGTTCCAGCAGATAATTGAGATTTAGACAGAAGGAAACAAATATCTGAAATGCAGTACCGTTGATGCCCGTTAATGCAGATAGTGCAACATTCTTTACTTCTTCGTATACTTCCTCGGTTACAGAAGCAGGACCAAAAACTCTATCTGCAGGGTAAAAAGTTAGGTCAACAAATGTTAAAAAGTTTGACACTTAAATTAAGAAATGGACAAAAGAAACTGTGAACTGATAACTAATCATAGCAAAACAAGGTGAATAATTTCATTTGGTACCAAAAGTAAATGACATCGGTTGGACAGCACGTTCGTGTGACGGTGGTTTATACACAATAGTATAATCATTGATGCAGTCCCATGCCACCTGATCTTTAGCCAATTGCTCCCTTTTGTTCAAAGGTCTTAACCTTACTGTGACCACAATCTTCTCTTCCTTAGCTCTTGACCCTCCTGGAGTTGATACAGGTGTCCTATCTATCTTAGAAACTGGTGTTCCTGGCGTTTTCAAAGTCATCTTCTACAAAAAGTAGTGAGAAAATCATCAACAATGAAAAATAGGGAAAAGATTAGTAAATAGATCAGTTCACATCTAGGGTTAGTCCATAAGTTCTTGTTCGTAATTTTCAACATTGAGTAGATGTTATATCAAATGAGATCTCTTCCAATGTGACTTGAATCGTGCTAAAAAAATATCAAACTAGAGAGTTTCAACTAAAGAACATTTGAGTTGAAGATTTTTTAACAAAAAGAAGATGAGACGGAGTTGTATAGATTCACTGTAGAAACACCCTAACGGGAAAGATTAAGTTTAGAAAAGGATGGAGTGAAATTTAAGTTTAAAATACACCAAACACAGAAAAAAGGAAAGATTACATTACATGTTTACTTTTATTACATCAAACACTAGTTCTAAGCAAGTAAACTGAAGAAAAGAGTAAAACAGGAAAGTGATTAAGTAAACAAAGAAGCACATTAATAATAGAGTCAAATCCTCAAATGGAAAATGCAAAATCAACTCATCAGAGTTCAACAAGAAATTGCGAAATAAAAGGAAACTGAAGCATAAACTCACATCAACCCTAGTTGAGTAATTTCTTCAACTCAGATTTAGAAGGAGAGAAGAGTGAAGCTGTTGTTGAGAGTTAGGTTCGATTGGAAGAGTAATGGCTGTGTGTGGCAATTGTGATGATTCAAATGATAGAAAGCGCATTGGTCTGTGTGCACGACGCCACCATTTCATTTGAATTTGGGAACTCTTCCAACGGCTAGTTTTCTTTTTTTTTTTTACTTTTTTAATTAAATAATGTCTATTATCCTATAGTTTTAATTAATTGTTATTAATTTAATTATGAGTTCTTCCAACGTTTTCATTCGCCAGATAATAATCATTGACGGACACACAAGCAGTGGGACCTATTTTGAAAACTAACGTTTTCCGTTTTGTTTGCTTCTGATATGTTTTTATTTTTTACTTGCTTTTATCAAATTTAAATCTTTTTTTCCGACAAAAAATGTCAAAAAGAATAAAGGGTTTTTCTTCTGTAATTTTTGTATTTTAGTCTTTTTAATCTTCATTTGGAGAATTTTATCTTAAAACTTATCTACAAGGGTATTGGGTGAGTGTTTATAAGCCTTATTTTAAGTAATACTGATTTTAAAAATATAATTTTAATTAAATTAAAGTTTAAGTAAAGTGGTGTATGCATAGAAAATTATATTTAAATAATAAGTTTTGTAAATACAATTTTCAACCAAATACAAGAGGTACTTTGCTTTCCTTCTACCAAACTTACTTTTAAAGATAAATAATCAAACAATTTAACAAATTTAGCATTAGATGTGGTTTTGAGTTTTGCCGTGTTCTTAAAATAAAATTTTAAATATTGCTATTGAAAACATTAAGCATGATAAATTTATTATATATTTTACATTTTATATATTTATTTAATTTTTATTATCTAAAATTTGTATAATTAGTTAAAAAAATTATAAATTTATTTAAGTTTTTTTTAACATAAATAATTCAATCTTACAAAATTTACTATATTTTTAATTTATAAAAAAAATATTATTATAAATTTGTAAAATTGTAAGTTTTTTAACATTTATCTTGTAACTTTATATAACGCAGTAAATAATATGTAATTTGTATATATAATGTTATAGTTGTAGATATTATAATTGCTACATTTATAATCATATAAAAAAATTATATCATTTTTATAATTATATAATTATATTTGACAATAAAAAATCATATATATCATACCATTATCTATTTTATTATCGGTTTTGGTGTTATTTTTTCAATTAAGGTTAAAAAATACATTATTTAAGTATATTATTTAATTTATAATATACATTTATCATAATTTTTTTAAAATTTTAAATGGTACTTAGTTTGTAATTAAGTAATGTATATATAAATTATATAATAAATTATAAGTATCCTTTACAAAAAAGCCTGTGTATGTATCCTTAGAATTATAGTTATAGTAAAACAATAAATTTCCTATTATGTGTAATAAAGTTACATTATTATGACAGTATAAATTTCTGATTAATAACTAATAAATACTTTATTTAAAAATGTGTAACCCGTGCTGAAAATAGAAAAAAACTGAATCAAAATTGTGTAACTGAGAAAAAAAATTAGTTAACATGATAATAAAGTGCTGCAAATTAAATTTAAATTCAAATTTTTTTATTTTAAACTAAAAATAGAATTTCCAAATTATTTTTTCATCGTTTTCAATTTTGACAAATATGAATATAAACTTTTTGTGTTTTTCAATAAAACATTATACCCATAACAATTTTTAAATGATATACATTTAATTATTTTTTATCTAGATGTATATCATTTAATTAAATGAGAATGAAAATTATGTTATGTATATAATGTTTTAATAAAAAACACAAAAAGTTTTACTGTTATATCTTGTTATATCTATGTAAGAATTTGTCAAAAAAATTGAAAACGATGAAAAAATAATATGGGAATTCTATTTTTAGTTTAATTATTGTTTCATAACTATTAATTATTAGTATTGAACTATATAAACTTTTTTAGTTTATTGGATGATTTTAAAAACATCTTTTTTTATTTTTTTTTATTTCAAGATTTTTTTCTTTTATTACAACAATTTTACTTAAATTTTTTTAGGTATTTTTCCTTCTAATGTTTAAAAACAATGATAGATATCATAGTTGTTAAGAAATTTGAATTATATATAACTGTATATAGTTTTTTATAATTACTTGATATATATGTAATTGTTATTTGATATTTTATTTTAAAATTTAAATAACTATATTTTTTTATAGGTAACATTGAATAAAAAGTTTTAATTGTTGGTAACAAGAATATAATTATTTTATATCATGAGGATGATATAATACACATGTTAGAGAAAAAGAAACTCGCCGGTGCTATCTTATAACATGAACTCTGTGATTTTATATATGAACTAAATATTAGTATGATTAACTGAATATATTATTTTAATTTTCTAAAATTATTAATCATGCTTAAAAGAAATTGGGAAGGTTAAATTTCACTATTCTACCTCTTATTATTGAGAGGTAAAACGGCTGGTCAATTTGTGAATGAGTCAGAAATATTAATTTTTCTTTGCTGTTATGATAAATTAATTAGTTGGCAAACTAATTGATCTAAATGTAGAAAAGAATATAAAATACATGCTTTTAAAATAAAAATAAATAAATGAAAAGAAATGTGACATTTTAAATAGAAGTTAGAAATATATATATATATATATATATATATATATATATATATATATATATATATATATATATTTAAATTAGACTATTTAGGAACTTGAATTTAAGAAGTAAAATATTGGAGAAAAAATAACTTAACAAAACTTTATTGAATTAAACTCACTTCACCAACTTTATTCCAGCTTTCAGAAAGTCTTTACCTAAATAGTGGTCATTCAAATCAAATCTAATCTAACAATTAAAATTATTATTCCTTGTAGTTATATTCATTTAATAATTATACTTCACCAACTTTTAGTCAATTATATTCACTACTTCATTAAATAATTATACTTATACTAATATTATTATTTTCATAAATAATTAACAATGTTTTGAATATTCAGCACTAAATGCTATAAGGAGAAAAACAAAGACAATGTAAGATTTGAATATTTTCTGTTGAACTTCTAAATGAATCAATACTACCACACTATGTCATGTCATTTGAAAAGTAAGTTTTCTTGCAACATCACAAGATTTTATGTAAATTATGTGAAAGAGCATCTCAAATACTATACTATTTATATACTATTTATAAAAAAACATAAGATTTTAGTTCACATGTTAAGATATTTCATTGACAAATACTCATTTTTTGGGAGATCAAATAATGTAAAATATAAGATGTTTGGGGAGACAATAACACATTACACATTGGACACATTTAGTAGCTTTTGAGATAGAAATATCTCATTTCTTGAGGTAATTCCAAAAATGATCATAATTCAATTTTTTGGAATGAACACAACATAAAACATAAGTTTTCTTACTAGTGTGACTAGCGATTTGCTCATACCTAAAAGTTCTTAACTTTTTAAGAAAGATATAGCAAGAAATTAATGTCTCTAACTTAACTAAGGGATATAAAGTATATTAGTATAATAATTCATGGTTAAGACAAATTTAAACGGATACAAAGTTCAATATGCTCAAAGAATAGAAAAACAAAACAAAGAGTTATAAAGAACAAAGTGATTAAAAAATACCTCAGTAATCAAGTTTGAAAAGAGACCCAGAAAGAAGAAATTAAAATAAAAAAAGTGAATAGTTTTATAAGGATTTTCAGTTTCATATGAAAATTAACCATCAAAAAGGAAAGAAACTTGATTAAGAGAAAAATGAGAAATACTTTTTTTTATAAGAATTATAAGGATTTTATAAGATTAAAATACGTTTTAATGATTTATGTTATTATGAAATGTATATATAATTTTTATATAAGGATTGGAATATTCCATATTCTAACAACTATAAAAAAACATAAAAATAACAATAGACCCTTAGCCAAGACAAACAAAATAGAAATCCTATTGAGAGAAGGAAACTAAATAAGAATAAATAAATCTAGAGACAATAATGGAACGTTCTAGCTTAGGTCCAATACTATTGGTTTAAACAGTCAATTTAAAAAATTGACACAAGTTGTCAAGTTAAATTTTAGAAAAGAAAAGCCTAACATTTATGATTTTGCAGCATCACCAATCACTGCATTGAGTTTCCCAACACACATCTTTGAATTCACAAGCATGAAAACTGAACAATATTTCATTGGGTGGGACCATTGACGCTCCAACGTGCCTATTTCACACACTCCATGTTTTACAATTTTGCCCTAAAAGAGTCAAATCAGATCTGATAATTGGGTGACATGTTATTTCCTTTTAATATTTTTAGAAAACCTTTAGAGCAAAAAGAACTATTTCTCCCCCAATTAATTCTAACCAAACATGTCACTGATACAGCCAACAACACAATTCATACTTGTCCAAATAATACAACATTGATCGAGCTAATGATTAACATCTCAAGAATACAACACTTCTTTCAAAATGGTAAAATATTGTACAGCCCATGGAACAAGGTGTTCACCAGATACACACTGACTTGGATCCACAATAGTACCTTGTCATGCAGAAATTACATATTCTATCAATTCTATTCTAAATCACAACATAACATAAATACCAGTAAATATTTAGACTGAAAACTCAATCTTATTTTAGCTCAAAAAGTCTGGGATCATCTAGCTTAATCTCACACATATTCTTCCCTGAAAACCTTTTTTGTTGCATGTTGTGCTTTATCTCCCCTTCCATAAGAATTTTACACTTATGTGACAGTTTTTCTCCACACAAAACCCCTTTTCTTTCTTTTATTTTCACTTTGTCCGTCTCTTCTTTCTTTTTTTCTTTTGTTTTTTCACTTTAGCAATCTCTATTTCACTCTTGACTTGAAACCAGCTCATCTTTTGTGCTGCTTAAGCATGTGTAACAGGAACAGGAATCCACATTAGAAGTACCAACCCCATCAGTCTCTATTGATGGATGGACCATACCAAGTTTGAATTGAGCAATGAACACAGAAATTTAAGGCTAACAGCTTTAGCCATCAGAAGGTAATGACATGTCATCCCGTTTGGTTCACCTGTGGTATGTGCCATGTGATTTGAAGAACTGATAATCTGGGTGATTCACTTGAAGCTGCCGTAACCAGTTATCTGCATCCTGCAAGAGAGAATTTGCTAGTTGACTCTCTCTAACTCCGTTCTGTGTCCATATAGACCCCTTTAACTTGTAGGAAGCCATTGCAAAAGTTGGTAAGGAAATCTTTGGTACACCATCCACGTCATTTGGATAAACCAAAATTGGACCCTGAGTACTTCCATTTCCTGCAAAATGTGATCAAAAGAAAACTATTGAACATTGAAGGTAAAGTTATAAAACTCTAATTACCTTTACCTTTTTTGCAATAAAGCATTACTTGCATGAAAAAGTTCATAAAATCAATCACCGAGTGAAGTAATCTATTACTAGAATCATTTTTCAGAGTGGCATGCATGTAACAAATTATTCTTTATCAAAGATGAAAGATGAGCAAATGCACTAATGCAGAACATTTACACTAAATGCACTGCACTAAATGCACTAATGTAGTTCTTCCCTTTGTTCCTTTTCTTCCTGCTCTCACATTCCTCATAGTCTTAAACTTATTTGATTCCTTGTATGCTTAATGTGTTTACCGTAATATATGTGACTTTTGATTATTACTTATAAATTAGACTTGAATTTTGAAATCTTTAGCATTCATGATCTACATCTAAAATTTTAGACTGGCTGCTATGTGCCAGTGTCTGGGATTGAGAAACTCTTTAGATGCCTATTTCATATTTGATTACCTAAAAAAGAATATTCTGTTTTCATAATTTTAAGTTCTTGAGTGATTGTAAACAGGTAAAGAGGAAATAAGTTTAAAATGAATGATTATAATAAAGAGGCCAAATGTTGGCAAATTTTGGCATTAAAATGCATGACTAAGTCTAACAATGACAACTTACATTAGATAGCTGCATTACGATAAGTAAGAACTACAATGCCACAGAAGATTAAACATAGGGTTAAAGTTCCATCATTACCTGTCAAGGGTGTATGCAGTGTATGGTATGTAAGAAAGCAGGCATCTAAATCTTTTAATGTTGGACCAGTGGGTATTCGATATATAGGATACCTGAAAGATGCATAGAAAATGTTAGATAGCAGAAAATGCAGCAATAGCTACTAAAGCAAAAAATCAAGTTGTTCTCACCATGCTACAGACATCCAACTAACTGGCAATAAATCACAACTTCTCAGTGACTTGAGGCTAGGATAGTGCCGTGCAAGATCAAGTATCTGTCCAAATAAAAAAACATATAATATGGACCTTTTAAATTAACAGCAGCCACACATTAATTGAAACCAGTATTAACCTTGTCCGTCAATGGTTCACGACTATAAGGAGGGTCATGATCAAAATACTCAAAAAGAAGATCTTGAGGATTCCCAGTTTCACTGTCATCGCTATAAAATCCCTCTTGCATTCTATTGTGCTTATCATGTACAGATAGCCTGCTCATTTGAATCGAAACGTCACCTTTATAATATTGACCATTTCCTTGCGCTACAAAAAGTTCAGTCCTTTTTCCAAATTCACTGTCACTGCTTCCATCACTACTTGAATCTCTGTAATAATCACCATCGCTGTCTTCACTGGTGTACCTGATGACAAAAGAAATTGAGACATGGTATGGTTACACACAAAGATGAAGCAATGGATTAGCATACTATTAAAATTGCAACAGTAAATTCACATGTACAGAACCACATTGACAACATAGTGGAATCAGTGGCCAGAAATAAAGAAGGAGAATAAAGAAAGAATACAA
>Ga0214545_1006320_pt1 | contig 20698 bp, 6 predicted proteins | sample CNSS4metaG_FD_160064 | JGI IMG/M metagenome (GOLD analysis project Ga0214545, IMG submission 160064) | Root nodule microbial communities from cowpea collected in UCLA plant growth center, Los Angeles, California, USA - CNSS4 | ecosystem: Host-associated > Plants > Roots > Nodule | place: USA...
AAAAAAAAACGAAAAAAAAAAAAAGAAAAGAAAAGAAAGAGAAAGGATTGTTACATTTTCTCAAATGCTAACAGCAAGATGCCAATGTGTGGGAACATGTAGAACTCAACCAAAAACGCTAAAAAAAAGAAAACAAAAAAATAATCACTCACATGCGACGTTGAGCGGTGGTGAGAATCAAGATGCTCAACAAGTGGACTTCAGCAGAGGAAATGGATGTCCCCTCTCACTCCTTCCACGACATAGACAAACCATAGAAACATCTTCAACGAAGCACTAATGGAGGCAAAGGAAGCTACAACGAAGCCTATGACGTTCGCGAAAGGAAATGTAAAGGATTTCATGAGATAAAGGGTGTTTAGTGGTGAAATTCATTTCACCATTGTGGAGGAATGATGGAGAAAACTGCACAGATAAAGTTGACACCTCTACAACTTTTGCGAAAATTAACCCTATTCAGACCTTTAGGTTTTGATTTTTCTAATAACCAAAGCTTAAAGGTTTGTGCTCATTTGCAATTTTGAAATTTTAGGGAACCTTTAAGCCTCGGTGACTTAGCAACCAAAACAAGACTATATAGACTTCGGTTCTAAATATGATTCTGTTGCTATAAAATTGAAGCATATAAAACAATTTCAAAAGTTAAATCTGCACCGGTGATTCTGACTAATAATAATAAAATATTTTTGAAATTACACTCATATTTCACAATTGAAATAGATAGTAATTTTTAGTGTCATTACCACAAGAAGCATTACCTATATTATAAAGATGTGTGAATATTAGTATGGATTTTATAACAATACTCAAATACATCATTATATATAATATGTAAAATATATGGGTGTTACTGCGGTTCCTTTTTACGTGGATCAATAAAAACATGTCATATAAATGATGTGCCATTGTTTTAGTTAACACTCAAATTTTACATCTAACCGACACCTATGTCTTTATGATCACGATATTGTTGCAACACTCCAAACAACACCTCTATCTACTTCGGAACTCTCCTTTGCCACCGTTGCCATGTACTTCGCCATCACAACCATGGACACAAACTCAAATCAACTACTGCCCTAACGCCTATCACAAATACCTAGCATCCGAAGACACTTGAGCTTGTCAAAAATTCTTCAACATCGAAACCCACAACGGTAAATGGAGGTTGCTAAAGATCCATCGTCTCTGATATACATTTCGCTGAACCTAACTAGGGTGTGTTGCGAGTGAAGATAGGGCACGATCAATTTACCAAAAAAATAAAATAAATTAGAAGCGATGCTTTCAAACGAGGTCTGATAGTCAACTAGTGTCACATCATTTTAAATTATTAAACTTAAAATGTTTTCATTAAATCCATCTAGAAGGAAACTAAAATTCTTATTTTTAAAGGGACACCGTATAAACAATCAAAATATAATGAATTTCTTTTTTGATTTGTCGTAATTTATATATCCTAAGTGAACCCATTCAAAATGCATTGTGAAACGTGAGTAATCATCTTAGATTTAAGATTGGAGTAACATACATCATCATCTTTTCTTTTATCATGACATCTTTATTCAAATAATTAAACACAATTATGCACACCCAGATTCAAGGTTCACTCAAGTCGGAAACTAACCTCAACCCCACTATTTTAACTAGACTAATAACATTTCCAACAAAAACATTAAAAAGAAACATGGACAAATCAGAAAGAAGCATGGGAGAAGAGAGAGAATCGGGATTGATGAAAGTATGTATCTGAGTGAATGGGCATAATGTTTTCTGCTTAGTTGATTGCAAGAAATAGCAACATTGCAGATAGCTATCATGCAGCTCCACCTCCATTTTGGAGCATCTGATCAAAGTGCCACACACCTGCAAGTCCAACCACAATACTTCAATTTCACCAAACATATCAAATATGAATCAACCCTTTGGTTTATAATAAAGCAACAAATTACCATGTCCTGTGCCCACCCTTCTTAACTGAGCCACATATTCTGAGATCTTCTTAATATCTTCCACCTTAAGCAAAAAAACAGAAACTAATGAGAACATTTTTTCTTCATACTACTCAAAACAGATGACAAAATTTAGATCCTCTATCATAAATATTGGTAATTAGAATTGGAATTTCATGCTGGTAATGTATCCAATAAAGAATTTTACTATTTTACAGTTCAAACGGCATATAATTGGAGTCAAATTTTACTGCATCTAATTTCTGTTCTTTACCTGATTGACCAAAAACTGGCTTTCCAGAAAGTCAACAAACTGAGCATCGTTGTTTTCGCTTGCTAACTGCATAGTGATAAAAACTAGTTATTCGCATAATAACATTGTCATACAGAATAAATACAGCAAAATGAGAAGATACATAGAAAATTCCATTGGGAGAGTGGGACTAAAACGGGTTTGAGTTGAATTGACAGAAAAATATAAGAAGTTGTACCCTGTGTAAATTTAGAAGCTTCTCATTGTTCATCTTTTCCAAAGACAACGCAAGTTCCATTGCTGCGAAATTGGAGGAGACAGATATCATAAGTACAATTAGAGAAACTCAGAAACCATTCAAGGGTACAGATAATAGAACAAAAAACACTCATCAAGGATGAGCAAAGCAAGGTAAAAAGAAAAAAATGTTTATCAATTACGTATATATGAAAAACTTACCATATAATGCATCACCCTTTTCTGCATGATCAAACTCTGAAAATGGCATTATCATTGACTGCAGCTGAACCTTGCCTCCTCTTTTATTCTGGTAATATCGCCAGGAATAAAAATAATTTACAAAAGGAATGCTAGAAAAATTACTGCAATGAAATATATGAATCAATGATATAGAAAAATGCCTGATATTCCATCATCAACTCAGCATGTTGCCTTTCCTCCACACTTGCATCCTTGAAAAATCTGAAAAGTTGTGTAATTTAGCAGGAATTATGTGATAGTAAAATTCAAACCACAGAAGAACCTGAGATTTTGGAGTCTATTACTTGGCCAATCCTTTCAGAGCAACATTATCTCTGTCGAAATAGGCGTACATGGCATGATACACGTAAGAGACATTGTATTCCACGCTGAATCAAAAACAAAACAAAGCTAGCGTAAGATATATTTGCATAAACATCATACTTTTTAGAAAATCGCTATAGTCTCAAAGAAACTATGAAGCTGACTTGATCTGTGCATTGAGTGCAGCCTCAGACTGATCGGTGTACTTCTGGCGAGCCAGTGATGCATGGAGCTCTGTGGGGATGACAAGAAGCTCTTTTTTCACTTCCTCAAATGGTTCAAACACTGTATTCAAAATGGGTTGGTTCATAGCCTTAGCCACAACCCCACAACCCCCATTTTTCTTGGAGAATCTCACACCATTCACAGGGTTGAAAAAGGGTCCTGAAGAAGACAGAGAAGGGCCAAGCTTCACTCTTTCAGAGAGCGAGACGCAGACGGATGAAGAACTTCCCAATATCATGGTCAAAAGATTTCAGACCCACTCTGAAATCAGAAAAAGATAGGGGGAAACACAAGAATCATTTGGGTACGTGAGAAGTGATGATGATGACGATGATGATACTAACAGTAATAGTAATTAGAGTTAGAGAATAATTAACCTTTCACACTAGCTTCACTCTGAGAACTGGTTCATCGATTTTTTTTTGAACGATTCTTTTATAGTAACAATAATTCTGTAACGATAAGATTCTTTAGTTATAAATCCACCTTTTCCTCTCTTTCCAATAACCAACCCTCTTCTTCTCTGAACAATATTTGATTGATGGATCACAAGTTATGCATTCATTCTTTAATGAATTTTTTATTTTTAGTTTATTTTGCTATGTAATGAATTATTTACGTAGAATAAACCGACATGGTCACACTTTTGTTGTGCAGAGAGTAATTATTGTATCATTTTCTATATACAACATTAAATTTAACAAAAATAAAAGAAAAAGAAAAGTTATTATTTTATTCCTTTGGTCCCCCTCTCTCTAACTGTAAGAAGTGCCTAAAATGTAAGGTAACAAAATGTAGTTAAACGTATCGATAAATGCGGAAACAATATTTCATAATTTGTAGCAACTAAATGAAGCAATATTTTATCTCTTTTGTTTATTATATTTATATTTTTTCTCTCTTTTGTCTATCTTTCACTAAATAAATTTTGCATGTCCAAAAATAGTTTTTGATGTATTAGAAGAAAAACTCTACTTAATCCTCTCTTGTTACCGAAACTTGTTAACATGTGAGTAAAGTAAAACCTTCCATTTAGATAAGTTAAATGCAGTTAGTACTTGGTGAGAATTAATTTAGTTCTTGTTCAACACTTTAATTAACCTACTCGTAAAATCTCAGTTATTGTTTAAAAAAAAAGTCTAAATCCGTATGAAGATAACATGTTGACAATTTCTTTACTGGCACCACCATAAAACATGATAATCCGAAATTATACCTCATTAAAAGTGATTATTTCTATATTGTGTAATCCGAAATCCATTTAAGAGAATCACATTATATTTAAGTTATTCTTAATAATATTAAAATTTATTGGCAAATACAATGAATATATACAATAAATAAGAAATACTGATATGAGAATAATCTCTAAACGTTAGCTGAAATTATTTTGATGGATGTCGTTAGTGTACATGTATTGTGATTAAGATATTTAAATTATTCTTAATAATATTAAAGGGAATACAATCAATTTAAACAATAAACTTGAAATATTTAAATTTTATTATTATTATTATAAGTAATATTAATAATACTATTAATAAAAATAATAATACCAAATTACACAATCAGAAATATATTTTTAAATTCAAAAATATATTTTAAATAAAAATATATTTTGAATTATACAATTTGAAATATAATAAAAAAAAATATTATAAATTACACAATCCCTAATTTATTTTTTATTTATTATATTTCGTATTATGTAATTCAAAATACAATAAAAACTTGCAAACAACCTCCTCCACTAATGGTAGAACACCCGACCCATCCCTCAATAGATGAAATGAAGACAAATTAGGGTGTTATGCTTTGTGAAAGTGTGAAGGGAATGAGAAAGCTTGAATACGGAAAGGGGGAAGGGTTTAAGGGTTTAAACCTAATTTTAGCAAAGGGTATTTTGGAAATTAAGGATTTTATCGGGGCGCAGGAAGAAATGTCCCACACCATTGTTTTCTATTTGGTTCCAAAACTTTGTTTGAACACTTCTTTTTTTGCACCCTCACACTTTCCTTCTCCACTCTCATAAATATGAAAATTTCCACTTTTGTCCTTTTAGTTTATGAAAAAAATTATTTATAAATTATGTAATTTGGAAATAACTTTTTTGTGTAAAAAAAAATTTAATTGTGCAATTCGAAAGTCAAATTTAAAATACCTTTAACTTATTGATTGAGCAATCTATACACCTAAAATAAAGTTTTTTTGCATAAAAAACTTTCTACAAACTAAAAGTAATTTTGTGGTAAAGAAAAACTTTTGATTTGAGTAATCCAAAGGTGTTTTTTGGATTGCACAGTCTAAAAGGCTTTTCAATTGCACAGAAGTCATTATTAAAGATCGATCGGAAAAACTTCCATTAAAATGTATTGTAATGTGTTGACATTTTTCAAGTGAATGAAATTTAAGAAGTAGAAAATGTAGGACCAGAAGAAGACCGGAGGGGTGCGAATCAAGTAGTCGAGGAAGGATTGTAGAAGATGATATATTTTTGTATTTTGCACACTCATGTAGAGGTGCAGGAAGAAACTATAGGGGTGCATAAAGAAATAGCCTTTGTTTGGGTCAAGTAAAGACTATATATATATCACTTGAGCCTAAATTCATTTTCATCCAACCGAAAGAAAGGAGTATTTTTTCCTTCATCTCCACATTTTCTTCTTACATCCCCTTAATTTTAATGAAGTGACTTAGTTACCTTGTATTAAAAAATTTGCATCCCCTTGTTCTCTTTCCAAATTAGCATTACTGATTCTAAATGTAGAATGGATTTTTCATTATGGATTCTCTTATAAATTTTTATTAGGGATCGTACAATTTCTGAAATATAATTTTTATTATTATGAATTATCTTATAAATTTACATTATAGTTTATGTAATCTAAAATATAATTTTTTATTACGAATTAAATAATCTAAAATGTTATTTGCATTTCAAATTATCTTTCAAGTTTGCATTATGAATTTTTAAATTCAAAATATAATATGAATTATATAATTTATTGTATTATTAATTATACGATCTAGAATATCCACGGTACAATCTGAAAGTATAATTAAAGCAAGAAAAAAAGTTCATACACTATCCTTTTACTATTAATTTCAGCTGGGATACAATTAGAATTTTAGAAAGCATGGGAGTGCAGGAAGAAAGAAATTCCCCGAAAAAAGTCATTCATGGACTGAAAAACCCAAAGTTGGGTAGGCTCATTAGTTCGGGTTTAAGCTTCTTTATGGACCCCATCGTTTCACTAAAACTCAGCGTTCCCCAAAATGACACCGTGGCTGAGCCACGTCAATTTTCACTCCGCTTAGAACACCATTTCCTGGTCCGGCGGCGACGTCGACATGCGTGCCACCGTCATTTTCTTGAAGGTTTCACTCCTGAAGCGACTATCTCACCGCTTAAATCTAACCCTCTCCTTTGCGTCGGAGACTTGGCCAGCGTCGACGGAGTTCATCGAAGATGGATTCCCGTACACCGACGTGCCGAAGCGTCGGCGGAGAAATTCTGAGAGGAAGGCGTACGTGACGCCGATGAAGGTTCTGATCGAGAGGGCGAAGGCGGAGAGAGAATCGCGAAAAGCGCAGCCATGTAGGGTTTTGGAGGAACCACCGGCGAACGGGTTGTTGGTGCCGGAACTGGTAGAGGTAGCCCATCGCGTTTATCAAGCTCGTGGCTCGCTCCTATTCGGACTGAGTCAACTGGTTCGAGTCATTCCCGTTTTGCGCTGCCGGTACATTAGTTCGTATTTTCGTTTCTTGTTTAGCCGTTTGACTTTTCGGTTTTAGTCTCTTGCTTCTAGGACTGCATTTCTGACCAAGAAATTGTTTCTACTAAGAAATCATGTTGTAAGTAACTATAGAAGAAAAGAGTCAATTGAGGTTCTACAGTAAACTAATATTGACACATACAAAGTCTATGGAGAAGTTACATAAGTACTAAAAGATGAAAACAATCAAATTAATGTTTGTAAAAATAGAAGCTAATTCCTAGTGAAAATGTTGTAAGAAAAATGCTCATGATTATTCATGTCTGTGAGAATACAAGTAAATCAACTCACTGTAATTGTTAACTGGTCTTACACAATGGCATTTCCATTTCGCACAGAAAAAGTGAAATGTTGTAAGAAAGTTTGATGTTTAAATTTCATTTTAGGCTTCTCTTGTATGATTTTTAAATTTTAAATATCTATATCAGGGTCTGCTTATGTGTTAATTTTGAGTATTCATGGTTGGATGTTGTTGATTGTATGTGATCTCCTTTTGGTTCTTCCTTTCTTTGTTAGTTTATTCGTATCAATCTATAATCATTTAGAGTTGTAAGACTTGTGGACTGAACAAATTACAGGGTTCGATTTAAATGATGCTGTGTTCATGTTTAATGGTTGTTTCATCATATCAGGCTTTGTAATGAGGTCCACATTGGTTATCTTGGTCATGAAATTCGAACATGTACTGGACCAGACAGTTTTTCCCGGAATGCGACACATATCTGGACAAGGGGAGGTGTTCGAGATGTGGTTGGCTTCCCTAAATGCTTTCATCTTTATGATCGTGTTGGTAAGCCAAGAGTTGGGCATGATGAAAGGTCCAGCATTCCTCGTATACCTGCCATTGTTGAACTCTGTATACAAGCAGGGCTAGACCTTGAGAAATATCCTACTAAAAGAAGAACAAAGCCTGTATATTGTATTGAAGGAAGAATTGTAGATTTTGAATCAGTTGTTAAAGAGGATGAAACTGCAGGAAGATGTTCTTTTGTAAATGACAAACCTTCTTCTGTGAATTCATCTACTTTGCTGAACCAACCTGTAGAGAAGGTCCAGAATTTATTGGAGAACAATATAAACCGTCTGGATCAGCTAAGTGATGAAGAAAGATGCAAGTTAAGGGATTTAAGTAATCATACACTGAACTCATGGATTGAGATGTCATCAGGTGCAAAGAAGATCATGGAGAAGTATGCTGTGAACACTTGTGGCTATTGTCCTGAGATCCAGGTTGGTCCGAAAGGACATAAGTTGAGAATGTGCAAGGCTTCAAAGCATCAGTCTCGAAATGGTTTACATGCATGGCAAGAGGCAACATTAGATGATCTTGTAGATCCAAATTATGTCTGGCATGTGGAGGATCTGAATGGACCTGCTCTGAATAACAATCTTAAGAGATATTATGGGAAGGCTCCAGCTGTGGTGGAACTCTGTGTGCATGGTGGAGCTCCTGTTCCTGATCAATATAAGAGCATGATGAGATTAGACGTAGTTTCCCCTGATCGAGATGAAGTCGATCTTGTGGCTTAAAATGCCATCCCTTTTGAAAATATACATTTTATCCTCAATTAACCTTTGGACTTCATATAATCTTGGACTCTTGACTTTTGTGTCTCAAGCTAGTTTTCTTTTCTCCGACAATATAGGTTTCACAGCCTATGCTCTAACATATTACCTTCAGAATAGAAACAAAGTATCAGAATTTGAAGAAGTCCAAAAGGTATTTTGTTATCATGTTCCCAAATTTAGTTGGTTTAGCACAATTTGTGCAGAATTTTTTATTTGGAGGTGGTGTTGACACTGGAGTTGCTACTATGAAATGGCGTATGGCACCTAGTCCAAACTTCAATGCGGATTCAACACAACTTGTGCAGAATTTGTTATTTTGAGGTTGTGTTGACACTGGCTACTATGAATGGCGTATAGCACCGAGTCCAAACTTAAATGCTTTTAGACAAAGATTCTCTTTACCGGCATCAAAGTAAACCTGATCTCCAAGGCAGGACACCAAAGTAAACTCGATCTCTAATTTGTTGCAGTTCAACATATTATTGGTATAATCCTTGTAAGTTTAGTTTACTTCAAGCAGTGGTATGAAGGGTAACAACTGAAATGTCTCAGAAATTTTCGCACCATCATTGTTGAATTTAAAGATGAGTGATGGAATTCGAAAGGATGTTCAATAAGACTTCTTGCAACTACAGGTAAAATTGTTGTACGATCCAATCTAATTCTTGGAAGACTATCAAAAGTCTTCTCTCTCAGCAGTGGAGCTTCTCTAGATTTTTTGCTTCTGCTTTATTTTGTATATTTAAATATATTTTACTTAATTATTTCTTCTTTTGGATTGTATTTAGTGAATATTCTTCCTCTGTGTGCTCTCATTTCCTTTTTATTAGCAGAAATGAAGAGAAAACACACTGATCTCATGTACTGGGTGGGAGTCATAACATTTCCTTTGGTTGTCAAATAGGAAACAAAATGGAAAAGAGAAGAATATTTTGTTTATAAAGTCAATTTTTATTTTTCATCAAATAAAGAGGAATCATTATTTGTGTTGTTTTTCCTGTTTCTTTTTTTCTTTTCCAAATAGACCAATAGATTTTTATGACTAACTTCTGAGTTGCTCTCCATAAGATATGTTTTAGCCTTTTGTGTTCATCTCTAAAGGTGTGATTCTCGAGATTATCAGACAATTATATGTAGTGACTGTTTTCAAATTTCAAATAGAATGTCAATACAAAAAATAATTCCATAGAAACTTCTAATTTTAATCGAACTTAGGAAGCAACATTATTTAGTTGCGCATTATTAAAGCACCATTTCTTCAATTGGCTTACCAGTACTGCTTTTTTTTTTCTTGTGAACAAAACAAGAACTGTTAGAATATCAGTATCAAACTTAAATGAGTTAAGGACCAAAGGCCCAAAGAAGATAATGGACTCAATGTACATCATGGAGATCACTTTCAAATTCACGTGATTTCTGTAGTCTCTTTCAAACTTGAAATGAAATTTCTTAAACGAGGCATGGAATAAATTAGTCATTCAGAGTCACAGAATTCCCTCCTAGATTAATAGGTGCAGTGGCAGAAACACTTTAGGAGTAGTAGCTTTGAAATTAATTAATTACGAAAATTCACCTGAAGGAGACACACTAACAAGAAAACTGTGATACTACTTTATTGTATATGTCAAAATGTATGAGTTGGTGTGTAGAGTGTGTTCCCTTCATGAACGTACTACCCAAAATTACACTATGCATCATGAACGAGGGACCCTCCAATTGTACACTTCAAAATTTTGAACTCTTTCAGTGTCACAGTCGCAATAAAAGAGAACAAATTCACACTCACATGAACATCATCAATTAATTAATCAAAATATTCAATATTGAATTCCAGACATACCCATTACCTATCATAGGATTCCTGTGCTCAAAATTTTCCACACCTTCCTTTTCACTTTTTCATGTATTCAATCCAAACAAAACAATGACATCAGAATTTACAACTTCAATTTTTTTTATCACTGAGTTGACCCTAGTGGATTTCCTTTCTTTTATCCAAGAGCACTTACTTATATCTCAATTATTGTTTAATCAAGTGATTACTTGTAAGTTGTAATTATGAACAATGTCATTATTAGTTCTATGTTTCTAGTCTACATAATTGCTAGCTTTGTTCTTGAGATTTTACCATGTTCCTTTTTTAAAAGGTGTACCTACTATGCATGGAAGTGTAAATTTTATGATATTTTATTCTTGTTTAATTTTGTTTGTCCTTATTGTTTGTTTTGTTACTCGAATCACTTTTGGAATTTGCATGTTTCTCTTCTCTTTCCCCACAACATATTTAAATTTTGCATATGTTTTTAGCTTTTCTAACAAAAATTGGTCACCATAAATAAAATATAAGAACAGGTACAATGCATTGACTGCAGATCTGTGATATAAAACAAACCACACTTGGTATTCAGTACGTAAGAGCAATTTATGTCAAATTCAAGACATGCCCTTACCTATGCTCTCAAATAAAAAAATTCTTCTGAACTTCTTATTCAGATCATAATGAATAAGAAAAAACTCTAACTTATTACAAGTTTTCACATTGAACTAGCTAATGTGAGAGCAGTGGAGACATAGCTTTAGAATGAGAGGCCAAAAATAAAATATTTTAATTTTAATTGTTTTCCATTCAATGAAATAGATGATCACAACTAATATTATACTGCCATTAATAAAATTTAACTTTTTTGAGGTGTCATAGCCCTGAGGTTCCCTTACTGTGAGAATCAATAGTTTATAGATAACTCAAAAAGGTAAACCATTATCACATTAGTATCTATAAAATTAAAAATATTAGGTAACTTTGTGCGTGGTCATTTTAACTTTGAAAAATATATTAAAATTATTATTTAAAATAAACTGTGTTTTTAGTTAGTTTAAAATATTTTGAGTTAATTTTAAGTTATTTTTTAAAAAAACTATGTTATTCGTTCGAAATAAATAAGTTTTGATTTCTCAAACGATTGTGAATGGTTTTTAAGGTGCTAGCTAAAGTGATCTATTTCAAAATAGAAAAAAATCACCATATGTCATTGATTGAGTCACGCATGCCGACAAAATATGTGGACTAAAGATACTAAAATTAAAAGATCGTGAGAATTAAACGGATAATTTACGTTGTAATCCATGAGATACAAATTTTTAAATTTTGACCTAAAATTTATAAATTATATTTTATTTAATTTTAAAAGTTTAAAACTTATAATAAAGAAGTGACTCACACTTTTGAATGTCAAATTTAAATATTGAGCAACGAAATTAAAGTAACCATCATGGTAGACAAAAGATATAATGGATTATTCTTTGAGTGCCCTTTTATATTGACGAATAATTAATATCAAGTCTTGTCTTGGTGTCATGTCACATAATGAGCTTTACTTTAAAATTTTCAAATTATTCTTATCCTAAGAAGTAGTCCTAACTCTAACAGTCCTTTTTTTGAAAGATTTTTTTTTTATATATTTTAAAAAAAGAGTAATATAAACATAGTTTAATTTAGTTAATAGTTGATTTAACATTATGAGTACATCCAATGACTTTGCGCAAAACTTAAACGTTAAAAATACTTAGTATATTTAGCTGATAAAAAGAAAAAAAAAAGAAAATTTAGTATATTACTAAATGAAATATGACTCCATATGATATTTGAGTATATAATAACTAAATTTGAAATATATTAGTTTGATGTGTTTAATAACAACATTTTTGTTTGTTTGAGCTTATAGAAAGATGAATTAAAAATCTTTTGAAGTCACTTCGTATTTTACTCTTTAAATATAATTATTTATTAAATTTTTTAAAATTGACCGTTATTTTTATTTTCTCTTTTGTGTTCACATTTAAAAATTCTAACTTTTCCTTTAAAATATAATTATTTATTCAGTTTTTTAAAATTGACTATTATTTTTACAAACTTTTTATAAAATCGTTTAATCTCTTTCTTCTCTTTTTTCCATTTATCAACCGTTTTTCTCTCATCTTTTCTGATATATTCCATTTTATTTTTAATAAATATAATTTTATTTTATATTAATTTAATAATAATACAATATCATCACCTACTAATATAATATCATACATACGTAAAAAATGCGTACACACAGGCGCAATAGCGCTTGTGTTTACGCTAGTAGTAGTTAATATTAATTACTAGTGTAGAGATCAATTCATGATAGAAACTGTTTTAGTTACTAATTTTGAGATTAATTATAATTTTTTAAATTATTTTAGTTACCAATAATTTTTATTTTATAAATTGATATTTAAATTGGTTATTACAGTGACCAATTATTTTTTGGTTTAATTATGTTTTGAGTCTCCGACAAAGTTAGAAACTCTCAATTGAGTTCCTATTGAATTTTTGTGACCTATTATTAGATCATCTAAATTGTAAAACTTCTCCATTGACTCCCTATAATTAGATGTTTATGTTAAATATGTGACATGATAATTACTATACACTATCAACCTAGTTAAATGTGGTAAAAGAATATTTTATTATAAGAGACCATTTTTATCAAAGATTTATGGTATTTAATAAAAATTATTTTAAATTTGATTAACATTATAAAATTATAAATTATAAAATATAAAATACGTAATTATAAAATGATCGTGACAACGCTCGTTCTATCCTAACATTTTGGGATGAAATATAAAATTATAGTATTATAAAATTATAAAATATAAAAATTAAAAAATTGCAATTTGATATTTTTATGATTTAATAATTTTATATTTTCATAATTTTATAATTATGTATTTTTATAGTTTTATAATTATCTAAAATTATAATTTAATAATCTTATATTTGTATTTTTATCATTTCTTAATTTTATAATTTTGTAATTATGAAATTATATATTTTTATAATTTTATAACTTAGTAAATTGTTAATTTTATATTTTTGTATGTTCATAATTTTATAATTTTATAGTTAAATATTTTATACTTTTTAATTATTTATTATTTTGTATGCTATAATTTTATAATTTTAATTAAATTTTAAATTAATTTTCGTTAAATATATTAAATCTTTGTTGAAGATCTCGTCATACGCAGGATATATGAAATACAAGGGGGTCATTGGAGTGCAAGTTGTTGGCCAATAATGAAATAGATGAGTAAAGTGCACATATATTACACTACAAATATTTGTGTGTTATTTAATCTTGCATATATCCGACTATAGGAAGGAATGTAATGGAACACCTATACAAACCAAGTCTTCAAATGCAAGGATGAATGCAATGGAACAACTATACAAAATAACAACCTAAGACTAATGGAAATTGAAAAATCCTGCTGCCAAATTATTATGTTATAATCATTCTTGGTGAACAATGAGAGTTGGAAATCACATGGAAATTTGGTAACTTAGAGCATGCATCAGTACTCAGGTATGACTCAAAATTGAATGTAAGTAGGAATCATATAGTGGTCAAGTCTAAAATATAATCTGGCTATATTATGATAAAAAAAAATTGGGTTGTATTTGATATAACAAATTACTGGCTTATATAGAGGGTTTGATAAGGGCATGTGGATACATCGCTTGATTTAATTGTAATATTCATGTTAGATTATGTTAGAAATTGAACAATCATAAAGAGTATATTAAACCCTATAATACAATAAATTATCTTTAATATTTTAAGAGTAATTTCGTATCTGATGAGTAATTAGGAATAATGTAGATAAAAGAGTGATATCTGATATTTCAGATGAAATCAACTAAAGATTCATCTCTCCCATTCATGTGAGACGATATTGTCCTTTTTTTAGTTGGTTATTCTAAAATGTATTTCACAAGACATCTTAACAAGTTACTAAACAATCAAATCCATTACAAAACCCATAATTATGTATTATCCATAAAATTAATAACCATGTACAATATAATGGAGACTAATAAATAACATAATTTATTAATTAATGTTAATTCACAATAATAATAATAATAATAAAATAGAGAATAATAATTTTATATAATAAAATTATATAAAATACAACAATTCATACTAATCACATATCTTTTTGTATATGGATTGAGACACACCCTGGTGTCTCATATATATATATATATATATATATATATATATATATATATATATATGAGAAAAATAAAAATTATGATTTCTTGTAATAGAATATTATGTGACGATATTTAAACAAAGTGATAATGCAAGATAACTGTCATGTTACAAAATTAATATAAACATCTAAATGAAAAAATTCAATTAAAAAGTTGTAAAATTTTAAGGACTCAATAGACTAAAATTTTTTAATAAGAACTTAATTGAAAGTTTTTAAATTTATCAGTAACTTAAAACATAGTTAATTTTTTATTATTATTAAAATTAGTCATTGTTCTGAGGATTTTCTTATAGTGATGACTTTCTTTTATGTTTTTATCTTTTTATTTTCTTATAGTGATGACTTTCTTTTATGTTTTTATCTTTATATAACTGAGTTTGTAATTAATTATATATATATATATATATATATATATATATATATATATATATTATATATAATTTTATATAATTTGGTACATAACTCTTGATATAAAACGGAAAACTAAAAGTATTTAAATTCTTTGTAAAGATCAATGTAAAACATTTACTATAAATTTATATAAAATAGTATGCAACATTTAGTACAATCGATGGAATTTAACTTCTTAATATGAATTATTGTAAAACTTTTAATACAATTTGGAATGAGTAAGCTCTTATATAAATTATTTTATAAATTAGCACTACTTAAAATAGATCAAGCTCTTAGAATGGATTGTTGTACACCTTTTCAGAGAAATCTTTAGTTGGCAATATAAGTGATATTAGCTTTTTATGAGTACAGAAGAGTATTGTGCATATAAGTGATATTAACTTACTTTCTTAATAAAATAACCTTGTTTACTTATTTTTAGTTTATATGCTTACTTTGCAGAGTGCATTGATGTGTAGCAGATGAGAATTTTTTTTTTCTTACTTTTATATTTAAAACACATCTTTTAATAGCCCTTAATCTCACATCTTATCTTGACTTTTAGATAGTATCTTATCTTAACTTTTAATAGTGGATCATTTAATATAACAAAGAAACCTTAAAAGAATAATATAAAATAATATTCATGATAAAACTGTAACTTAAAGATGATATTTTACTTAATAGTAACACCTTAAAAGATATACTTCCTTTAATAACTCAAAACATATATGTATTTGCATCTTATTAAGTTTTTCAAACATTTTTTTTAGGGCTATAAGATCTTCAACCTATTGTTCTCATTAATAATTAAACATTTCAAATATAAAATTAGTAGATTTGAACATTTGTGAATAGTTTAACTGTTAGAGGTTATATAATAGACCATGCAAAAATAGATAAGAGAAACTCTAAATTAAATATTTTGAAATCTTAATTATAGAGATTTGTATTAATGTTGATGTTCTTTTTAACTAGTATTGATTTTAGTTCATGTATTATTTACTATTGCCAAACTTAATAATATATCTTCTTATTGGTTTTGTTAATTAAAAAATGTTAAGATTTTTATATTTTGAAGATCCGTTGAGAATACCAGTAATACGTAGTTCAACTATATATTAGTGTATTTAGTATCAATAAAATATTTTACTTTATACCAATAAAAGTTTCATTAATTTTTTTAAGATAGTTTTGTAAATTAGTTATATTCTAATGATAAAAGAACTCATTAATTAAGAATCTTAAAATATAAGAAGAAACTATGAACAATTAAAGTTGGCGAATATTTTAAATAAATTTAAAATATTAAGCTTTCCACAGCATAATTTTTGTTGCAACCTTAATAGTAAATAATTAATCAATCAATATTTTAATATTTTCATTTGTAATAATATATGAAATAGATAATAATAATTATATTAAAAAATATTTAGCATCATATTTAAGAAATTTAATTTTAGTTAGCATCACTTTGAAAGTTCATTTCATCCTTTTAAAAATATAATTATTCAAAATATAGGGTATTTAAATAAATTTATTGTTTTTGAAATAACAAAGAACGTAGTACGTTAGCAATGAGAGAGGGTGAAATGAAGAAGAGAGACCAGTTTGTAGGTGTAGGATGAAGTCATGATTTTACAAAGACCAAACTCACCAATACAATTTCATTAAGAATGTTTTTCCTTAATCACCTTCAGTCTAAATGAGAAAAAGAAGCCGATTTGAAGATTAGGGCAAACTAAAACAAATACATTAATATGATATAAAGTGAGTGAACAGAAGATTAATGTTTGAGGTTTGAGTTTGTTTGTACGTACGAGTAGCTTAATGGGAGAGAGACAAGGAGTGTCAGAAAATGAATCTAGGTGGTAGATACCCCTGTCGGTGACTGAAGCAGCAAATTGTCAAAGTAGTTTTTGGTCCCGTTTCACTCACACGCATCATGTGCATCTTCATCACCATTTACCTATTTACCTGTCTATCTTTGAAATATGTATATGTTGTCTGGTGTCACTTTGGACCAAACACAATCACTCTTCCAACACCAACTTCCATTTACCCTGTTCTACTTTTTCTGTGCAACTCTAAAATCTCTCTTCTCCTCTCTTGCTTTTTCTTTCCTTATGATATCTTTTTTCACCATTTTTTCTGCATTTTCCGATCTCCTCATGCAGACCATTGGTGTGGTTACACTCCTCTCAACCAAGTTAATTACCACAGTCAAAACTTTTAGCTTCAATTGACTGAACTGCATGCAAGGCAATGCCATTCATAATCATAAACAACAATTAAAGAAAACGGAATTGTTTTTACAAAGAAAAGTTATGTAAATTACATCTCTAGGACAATAACGAGCCGCAATATATGTTAGGAGTGAATAATATTAATAAATAGAGGCGTCACTTTGTGATCGTACGCCACCATTATTATTTCATTCATCATTACTACACAGCAATCACATTTGAATAAACCAACCACTATTTTCATACTCTAAACTATAAATTATACTACATTTAAATAGTAATACATCTAATCATGTTTCCAATATTAATATAAATATATATACGACAAAAAATATTTTTTTAAAAATCACTTCTCATAATTTTTGTGTTCCAGACAAATTAATTTATAACCAATTAATTATCAAATTAAAAAGCACTCATGCACGTGAAAAAAAATTGATATAAATAAGTACAGACAGATAGTTTTCTTAGGAGAATAGTTTACTACTGTAATTAAATCTTATTTAACTAACCCGATTTTTTTTATATTATAGAAAATTATCTTATCATAATTAAATTTAATTACGGCCATGGCCCTAATTATATTCACAAGTAAATTGATCTAAATATTTGTGAATTTTTTAATAACTAAAATTCTAACTTGGAAAACTTAGCTTAAGTGAACTCATTTATACAACATTTTATTTTATTGTTTTTTAGAAACATAGCACTTAATTGTCCAAAGCACTCTTTGTAATTTATATAAAATATAGACTTTTAAAGAAATAGAAATGCAAATTAAATAAATATATAGTTGAAGCACATACGCTACGCAACACAATGAAATAAGTTATTTTATTTGAGTTCTAGAATAAGAGAGAAGGGTAGAAGACACGTCATCAATGACAACAAATCTTACACTAATATATCTTTAGACAAAGATGATTGCAAACAACAAATATTAAATAGAACATATATATTGCAAGAATCTAACCAATTATTAAGGTTCTTCCTTTTATAGGATAATTTAGCTAGATACGCAGCACAAGAAAAAAGTTTAGTAATGTTTTTAGGAGAGTTAATAACTGTAACCAACCCACTAAAGTTATTCGATAAAATAAATAAATCAATGATACATAGCTAAATTATATGTTCAGAATTCTAAAATCTTTAATCAAATTTCAAAACTTACCGTAAATCATTGTGCATTAATTAATAATTAATATACATAAATTAGATATAATTCTTTTGGAAATATTTTTGTAAGATGCATCTCAAAATTTAATTTCAGTCGGACACTTATATTAATCAATTGTTTTCGTGTGAAGATAATAAGTATAGCTCCATAAACATTGAATAAATAAGCTAATATATTAGATTATGAATTCTAAAACGATTATAAAGAGTATCATATCCAATTATATAATATATTATTCACAATATATTATGAGCATTGTTGAAGCCTAATTAGCTACTAATTCATTTCTCATGTTTGAACTGTAACTGCGTGTGAGAGGATATGGTCAGTCATTATAGTAACCAATTTAGATACAAATTTATAAAATAAAAAATTATTGGCTACTAAAATAGTCACTATTATGAATAAAAAAATATAATTGCTCACTAAATTGGCCTTTAAAATTAATTACCATGGTTTTAGCTACCAAAGAAAATTGGTCACTAAAAATTAGTTACCTAGATTTTTGCAACCAAAATGAGTTAGTTTCTAAATTAGTCTCTAATTAATTAGTTACCAAAGTGACCAATTATAATTTTTTATATATAATAGTGATTATTTTAGTAACAAATAATTTTTTATTGTATTGATTAGTATCTAAATTGATCACTAAATTGATCCATAAATTAATAATAATTGTGCAATATAATTGATACCAACAAATGATATGATTTATTGATTAATGTTAATCCATGACAAAAATAAAATAGAGAATAATAATTTTATATTATAAAAACATATAAATACAACATAGTCTATTAAGAATTTACTTGTATAACAATACACAATTTATACAAAAATATATAATATACATTTGTCATTAAAAGAATCTTAAAGTTAAAAAATTCTATCTATGAAATTCTTAATTAAGCATAAATATTTCACGTAGGTATAATAATAAAAATTCGTCTTTATCGATGAATTTTTACTAACATAAATAAATTTTTTGATAAATTCAAAATTTCAACGAATTTTTATCAATAATTTTAAAATTTAAATTACCTGCGGATATTTTCAATTGTAATGAACGTATCATTTAAATTTGTTGATAGGATTTGTTTGATAAATTATAATTTGTATCATGTATCTCACGATAAATTCTGTTGGTAATTTGTGATTCCTATTATTAATAGATATTTCTATTAGTAAATATGTAGTAAAATGATTTTCAATCTTTTTGTCAAATCTAATGAGATTATTTTGTGTATTAAGAAGATATGGTTGGGAATAAGAGAAAGAGGAGGAGGAGAAAGAGGAAAGAAAAAGGAGGAGCTGCAACTGGTGGTCTAGAATCTCCTTTGGTGGATATAGGAGAATTTTTAGGCTTTGGTGGATACAAGGGATGTTAGCATAGATAGACCCATGTTTTATGCTCATTTACTTGTGGTTTATAGGGTTAGATTTGTATGTGTATATATAACAGACCTCTTACAACATTTCATTCACATTCAATAATATACAATCCTTTTCTTAATCATAACATTTGCGAAAGAGGTTAAGGACTTAGGGTTTAGGAAATAAGAATTACGTTAAGAATCTCTTTTCAATCATGGATTGTTTGGGGGGCGCTGATACCATGTAAAAAACAAAGAAAAATATGAAAAAGAGGATTATATATTATTGAGTGTATATAAAATGTTACAAGAGGTGTGTTATATATACACAAAGCTAACCCTATAAACCACAAGTAAGTGGGCCTAAAACATGGGCATATGCTAACATATTGGATGCTCTTAGGGGTTGAAACAGAGAAGATCAACTTACAAAAGACTCTTTGACGCTCAAGTCACTAAAAGATATATGATCTGTAGAGTGAGAATGTGTGTCTTCTCTTAGGAACACTAAGGCTATGTTCTTTTGAGAGGAAGGATTAGAAGGAGAGGGAGAGGAAGAGATGGAAAGGATTAGAGGGTGAAGTCGATGTTGTTCTTTTTAAGGGATTAGGAGGTGATTTTAGAGTAGATTAGAGAGTGAAATTTGTGAAAGTTTGTGATTGAATTGAGTGATGCGACATATTAACAAAAAATTAATAGATAAAAATATGAGATTACCAAAATATCCCTAATGTTAAAAGTAATATAAAATGCTATATAAATCATTTAGAATAATTTATTTAATTTCTATTAATTGTGTGAAATAATATAAATATATTTATAAAAAAATGAATAATC
>Ga0214545_1006324_pt1 | contig 20695 bp, 11 predicted proteins | sample CNSS4metaG_FD_160064 | JGI IMG/M metagenome (GOLD analysis project Ga0214545, IMG submission 160064) | Root nodule microbial communities from cowpea collected in UCLA plant growth center, Los Angeles, California, USA - CNSS4 | ecosystem: Host-associated > Plants > Roots > Nodule | place: USA...
ATATACGAGAAAACAGTTACAAAATTCAATCTCTTTCATTGTTATATATTTTCACCCAAGGAAATAAAGTGTTATCTTTGTTAAAACATTAAATTTATTATCATGCTAAATATTTGTATACGAGTAATATTGTATTTTTCTATTTTAATTTGAAAATTAAAATTTCCCTACTCCCAAAAAAAAAAAGCTTTCTATGGAAAACTTTGTCGAACCACTTTTGGGAAACTCGATTTTTCGATAATGTTATTTTTAAAATTTAAAAAATTACCTAAGAATGCAACCAAAAAGGTAAGCATGCATAAGCAAAGTAATGTTTTGTTTCTTTTGACCAATGATAATAATATGGGTACTTCTTTGTCGAAATTTGTTCGAAATAAAAACCTTTAAATACACGCAGAAAATTAGTGGAATCTTAAAAGACACTGAATGCTGATTCCTATGGTTTATTATTGTTTTGTACTTTATTCTATTAAAAAAATCCAAATTTTTTTACTGTAATTAAGGATATATCTCTACCTTTAAAAAATGATTTTTAATAAATGTTGTTGATATAGTAGTAGCAAATGATTCTGTTTGGTGACATTTATATGATTTGACATGTGAAAATAATTGGAATAGCATCAGATGTTGTTTGCAAGAACAATCCAATATTAAGTGAAAGGAATTTAGACCTAAAAAACAAAATAATAATTAGCTGGTACAGCGGGGCACCCTGGCTGTGGCCACCCCTGTGAGGTGTCTACCTTTTACAATAAAATTATGTATATAATCATATAATATTTAAAAACAGTAAATGTTAATTTTTAATCCCATTCTATTTTAAAATATTGATTTTAGAGCCAACTTCTATCAAACTTAGATTAGAATATGAATTAAATTCTTTATCAATGATAAGATAGATTATTCATCATTTAAAAATCTCTAATTATTTACTTCAATAATATGATGATATTCTTTTAAAATTTTCACATAACTTTTACGAGATAGAATTAGTTTTATCAGTTATAATTATGATTTATCATTTCACTATGAAAGAAATATCATATTTATACTTTATTGCATGAATATAATTATCATTAATCACCAACCTGAATGTTAAAGTCTTTAGAGCAATAAATAAGATAAGCATATTCATAATAGTTAAAGTAATTAACAAATTCAATATTTTATGTTCTAACTTTGTTCAAAGATCGATGATTTTCGTTGTAGTTGAGATCTTTGGTAGAAGGACTCTTTTAACTATGTTTTCTTGAACGTAGAATATGGGTGTGGGTTTACTTCAAACACCCCATAGTTGATAATATATGTGTCCATAAACATGTAAAGATATTTTTCAATTCTCGTAAAACATTGACGTTGGAAATAATATACTGGCTAAATTTCTTAAAAATATATCTTGATGAAATAATAGTAATGGAAACATACATTCTGTTAAAAATTAATCTTTTATTGTGATTACAAAAAAAATAATTTCCTTACAATTATAGCCTTTTGACATCACCTTTGTTTCGAAATAATGATCGAATACAATGTTATTTATGGAGGGAGATATGGAAATCACTTTGTGTTACACATTAGTTAATAATTTACAGCTAAAAGCCTAGAAAAACAAAGTAATAACCGATAAATACTAGGGGTGGCAATGCGGGCCGGCCCGTTCCGCCCCGCACATTTTATGCGGGCTGCATACTCTGGCCCGTCCCGCATATACGTTGGCCCGTGGGCCGCGGGCTGGCCCACTTTTTTTTATTTATTTTATTTATTTTTTATGATAAAACTTTCAATGTTTAAAAATTGGAAAACTTTAAGAAGTTCACAAAATTAAGTAAAGACTTTGGGGAATTAAATGATAAATTGATAATTCAACATTTTTATCATATTCATACTATGACATACACAATGTATTCTTTAAATTTTAGCACATTAAAAATTACATAATACTTGTCTTTTCCAGTTATACAAGAATTTGAAATGTTAATGCAAGAGTCCATAAAAGAAGTAATTAATATACACAAGTGCAAGTTTTTTTTAAAAAAAAATTTATGCAGACTTGCGGGCCGGCCCGCGCGGGCCTGCGGGCTCACTATCTTGGTTCGCCCCGCAGGCCAGGCCCTAATTGCCATCCTAATAAATACATTAAAACGTGGTTTAAATATAAACTTTGACAAAGTCTTTAAATTTTTTTGACAAAAACTATTATCTTCTTATGTCATCCTATTTTATTTTATTTTATTTTATATTTGAAAAAAAATAATAGTTTTAAGAAATAACAAAAAATACATACACAAAAAATAATAAATATTGTTGAAAATTAGAAGATAAAGACCAAATTCATGATAAAAAATACATTTATTGAAAACATGATGTAAAACAGTAAATCACTTGTATTATTCTGTATAAATAAAAGTCAAATTAGCTAATCTATCTAACATAATAATTTTTCTCACAAAAAATCTAAAAAACTTTAAATTGTATATACTTACAAAAATACAAGCACCGATACCATCACCCTTCAAAACTTCGTTGATCCAAAAAACGATGTCAAACCAAAATAAAACCACTCTCCAACTAAAGTCTCTAAAAATTGTCCTTACAAGCATGTTCCAAAACATAAATGACTCCATAAATTTAACATAAACAAAAGTTTATACAACTAAAAAAACTAAAAAGTTACATATATATTCACTTCGACTTTTTTCTAAAATGCCAACACATGAAGTTACATCAGTAATCCCTGCTTTCACCATCATAATTGATCTTAAGCTAATTAACATATAAAATTTTTCATATTATGTTCGTAGATGAAACCTCCTACCCGCCATTCTTTAAATATTGAAAACTTTTCAACATTGAAAAATCATAAACATATCAATCATATGCTTCTTGAATTTATTTATAGTCATACACACCAATTTCTTGAATTATTTAAAGTCATATGCACCAATTTCTTAATTTAAAAATAAAAATCATTGGACACTAAAATTTATTATGGTTTTTTATTTTCCAAATCATTTAGAAAACCAGAGTAGTCATAAGCAAATAACTACACATAATTTATCAAATTGAAAAAGAAAAACTGCAAATCTCAAAAATTTTATTTCATCCATGTATCGGTATCACACATTATGTGATTATAAATATTTTTAAAAACATTTAGACACATAATCAAACATATTAAAAAAGTTTTAGGTTTTTTTAATTGAATTCTTCTCCTTTAAACTCTGGAACGACTAAAAGTTGATCAAATTAACTATTTCATAATAAGAAAAATGATAGTTTGACAATACTTTTCTTAACGAAATTTGACAAACTATCTATTTAAATAAAAAAAAAGTATTCTTTTATTATTTTATTTTTGATTAAAAAATAAAAAATAATTTATTTAATTCTATTTATGAAAACTTCGTCGAATTTATCAAAACAAATGTTTGTAAAAAAAAATAATTCTCACTCATAATAATACGAACTATTTTCAAACCTTAAAAGTATGAAAGCAGTTACTTTGTTCATGGCATGGCCTCCCAAACATATGGTGATTATTATAATATATAAAGAAAAATATATTATAGTGTTCATACTTATTATAAAGAAAATGGAGAGGAAGCACAGAGGAAGCATGAAATAAGAGAGGGAATTAATGGAGAGGAAGCACAGAGGAAGTTTTTTGGTAAGAAAATGGGAAAGGAATGATAGGCATATGGGTTGAGGCCATAGATGATAATGTGAAGCTGCTTTCACATGCCATTGCAACAATCCCTCTTCTCTTTAATCAACCTTCCATAATGCAACAAATCATGAGATTTCATACCCTGCTTTTTCATTTTAATCTTTTCCTCAAAAGGCCCTTTGGGGGATGCTGTTTTCGTCAACCAACCTACCCATGCTGTCTCATTTTTTCATCTGTTAAGATTAGGATCATCAATTTTTCTTCTGCGCTGTCAAAAGTAAGTTTAGATTCATGCTATTATGTCCGATCCATATTTTGACTTCCCCAATTTCAAATCACAGGCCCTACCCTGTCTCCTATATACATATATAAACCTTTCCTTTCTCAATATGTTTATATCTTCTCTCTAGATTAGCTTCAATTTTGGCTTTACAACCCAGAATATCAGTTCAAAATCACTCTCTAATCGCGGATTTCAAACGCGCAAAAAGTTGTGACTTGTAATCATTTATTTAAATCTTCTATGACGTTAAAGTGGTGCAGATTTTTACCATCTCTCAGTGAGGCCATGTGCCAACCCAGTGGAAAAGCGTTAAGCTTTTTTAACTTTTCTTTTCTCATCGGCTACCAAAAATAAAAATCAATCTACTTTTACTTTTCTCTTTTCAGTTTGTCTTAGTTTGCTTTCACAAGTTGTGCGAGTGAACATCAGCTACCCACCTACCTATCTTTCTCTCTAACTCTCGCACAATTCTATCCAAAAATCTGTCTACCATTCTAACTCCTTTTCTACCATGCATAAAGCCTATATCACAATCTCAACTAAGCAAACATCATAGTTAATGGTAGCTAACAACATCAAAAGTAGAACAAGGTTGTTTTAAAAAATTCATGAGCTCCACAAACTATGGAAAATAATTACAATTAAGTGTTGTTAAACTAAACTACAAACATAGACCACTGGCAATGGCTTTATTTGTTTCCAAATTGGTAGTTTCATACACAGGAAGTTCTTCTTGGTACCTTGCAGCTCCAATAAGATGATCCAGCTCAAACAAATCTGAACTTGAACAACTCGCATCATCTTCTTCGTCATCGTCTTCGTCTTCGTCTTCATCCTCGTTACCGTAAAAGCCTCTAAAATCAAGTTCACCCTTACCAGAATTTCGATAACCTTTTACAAAACCACGCGCCGCTGCTTCTTCAGCTCCATTTTCTTCTCCCCGGACACCGTTCTTCAGCTCCTTTATCGAAGAACTTCTAGTGATCTTCCTCACGGTGAAATTAGGCTCACTCTCATAAATGTTGCTACATTTGTGATAACTAGGTTGTGGCTCAGAATCCTCACCTAGGATTACGCTAACGGGGTAGAACCTCACGGATCTTTTGACCCCATTGGTGTTGGATTTTTTAGCCGAAGAGGGTGTTTTGCTCATGCAAGACCTTCTCGAGAAGGAAGAAGGAGTGGAAGAGAAACACGGGGACTTTGATTTGTGCTCAAAGCTAACATCTTCAACAGCCCCAACGTAACACATTTTGGCTTTCTTCACGTTCTGCGAGTTGAAGATGGAGCTAAGGAAGCTGGCGATTCTACTCCCCGGTGAAATGGGTTGCTTCACTCTCTGATTCAGTTCACCGTAAATTTTCAAAGCCCGCAACTTGGTCCTTGCGAAGCCACCCTCTTTGTTCTGCTTCTCGGAAACCCTGTGGTCTTGTTTCTTCTTCTCCGATGCGGGTCTTGGTCTGTGTTTCTTGAAGGTTGTCGTGTCGGTTTCTGAAGAGGAAAATATCCCCCCAGAGCTGCATTCCGAGGAGCTTGAACTGTAGTTGAGAAAGTGAGAAGTTTGGGAATGGGAACGGGAATGAGAAGTATGCTTCTCCATCCAATCTTCCAGCATGACGGCGCGGCGGAGATTCATCCTCTCTTTCTTGCCACTTTTTTCAAAGGTGAAAGATTGCGGATTGTGATCGAAGAGAGAAGGTGGTTGATCCTGGTGAAGGTTGGATTTTGACTCGTCGATGGAATGGTAAATGGCGTCAAGGAGAGAGGAGGAGAAGGAAGGAGTTCTTCTCCTTTGTGGGCAGGTGGATTCCTTCATGGACTTCTCCTTCTCCTTCTCCCTCTGTCTTGTGTGCATTTTTGGGTGAAACTGAAAGTGAAACTTATAGCAGTTGAAGAAGGTGAGGTTAGTTTAAGAGAGGGTAAAGTTGTGGTGAGAGAGAATGTGAAAAGGTGGAAGAGGGGAATGGAATAGAAAAATGGTGCAAGTTGAAGGGTGTTTGAAGAGAGGAAGGAGAGAAGAGAGAATTTTAATGAGAAATGACAGGGTTGGTTGGGATTGTGTTTGTGTGTGTTTGTACAGGAGCATGTGTAGGCGTTGGCACTACAAGTGTACGTACACCTTTCGGTGAACACAAACAAATAAATTAAGTGTTAATTAGAGAAAGCAACAGTTGTGGGAAATAGCACACTCTGACAACGCCCAAAGTAACTCATACAGAGTAATTATCATGTCACACATTACATCTCATCTCAGAATTGCCTACTGCCTATTGCCATGGCTTTCTATTGTTGGGAAACAAGAATGAGAAATGAATAGATGCTGATTTTCGTTCTGTGTGTGTGTTTGTTCTTTCTTGTAACTGTTTCTTTCATTTTGATGAGTAGAGGGAATGAGAAGAAGGTTTGGAATTGGTGTGAAAAAGAGAGAGAAGTGTAGAAAGTTGCAAGAGACTCCCGCGCGTGCGGGCGATCTTTTCAGACTTCAGATCACACTCCACCACACTTTTTGCTTTTTAACTATTTTTAAACAAATTAATTATGCAATTCTTCTCATTTACTTTACCTCTTCTTTTATATATTTTAAGTATTTTGCTGGGATATCATACCAATCAAAAACTATTTCCTTATCTTATAAAGTCACATTTCTCATATATATATATATATATATATATATATATATATATATATATATATTATTTTTAATTACATTCATTTTTTCTAAATATGGTTTTCACAATAATGTTCTTAGATATATTGGGTCGGACGGATACTTCGTGATAGTTTTGTTTGTCGGTTTGTTCACTCTTCAAGGTCTTTTATTCATTCAAAAGTGTTAGGATGATATCTTACAAGAGGTTAAGTTATTAAGTATCCAAGCACAAAAATATTAAATATCATAATAAATGTAATCAATTATTTTATTTATACTATTTATAATATGATTTTAGATCGGATAATCGCACCTAACGTTCAATCGAATAGTTATCTTAATAATCGATCGGTCTCCATAATCATAAAATATTTGTCAAACAACATTCAACGTTTTGTCTAATAAATTTGGTCAGTTCTCACTTCTCTTTCGCTTGAAGGTCTTATACAATTTAATCAATGCTTAATATTAGCTTAGATGATCGTAACCAATGGACGATTGGTCCATATTATACATGATCTTCTAACTATGTTTAATTTTTTTAAAAAATAAATAAAAGTAATTTGGGGAAAAAAATGTTGTTTTCTTTTTACTATCATAAACAGATGTTTTATTCAAACCTATAATGATAAAAAGTTATCGTTCACAAATTAATATTCCAACTAGGTAGAGGTACAAATTCAAAACAATTTGGTCTTCATCCCTGTCAGATCGTCACGAGCATTAAAGTTCATTTTTAGTTTCATAAAATTAGATAACGACGTATAACGATGTAATGAAAATAACAAAATTAATTAAATAACACGTTGAAAATAATTAGATAACCATGATAAACTGATTTTGATAGTTTATTTATCGTTAATGTAAGAATGTGTTCTGAATATACTATATTTTTATTTACACATCCATATGTAGTTAAAGATCTTGAAGTTGGGTCAAGAATTATAGAACAATTTTATAATGTTTTCAAGAAACATGTATACAAATTTACTGTGTACTGATTAACACTTATTAGTTTGATCGTTAAATTTGCTACAAATCCTCTTTCCGGTTGTAGAAAAATGTTGAGTTTTGTTTTTGTTTTTTGTATTATAGTGTTACAATTAAAAGTCTCCTTGTGAGGTATGTACATATACTACATTTTATGAGATGCATAAATAGAAATCTTTCTAATAAAAATAAGGTGTGGAAATTCAAGTCAATAATTTCTAGTTTTCATTTTGCAGTTTTTTTTTTTACTATTTAAAAACAACATTTACCTCTAACTTAAGTTAAAAGTTTCAGTATATTATTTTTTAAAACTTTAGTTAAATTCAACTAACTTAATTTTTCAACTAAAACTCAAGCTCGCGTTTAATAATCAAGAAATTATCCAATTAAGGACTTTGAAAGATTAATCCTAACCAATAAAAAGTTATCATTACCCTTATAGAGTCATTCAGAATTTTGAACATAAATTTTTTTTTTAAAATAAGACTTTATTAAGTTTTAAAATTTCTCATAAATTTAAAAATTTTCAATTAAATTACTGATAAAATATTATGATTTATTAAGTACTCAAACAAAATTCATTTTCAATTGGTGTTTGAATTTTTAGTTAACTTGATGATATGATGTTAATTGTGGAACTATTAAAATGGGATGGAACAGTGAGCTAATTCGGTTCACCACGAGTTCGAGTCAAATTGGATTGATATTTTTTTACATATTTTAATATAGATTAATTTTTTACCTTACTATAACCTGCTCACCCGGGTTTAATTTGTAATGTGTTGGGTTGGCTCACCAACTCAGAAATAAAGGGTCACACAAATGTTTTGTGTTAAGTTGGGTTTTGCATGTGGACCACATTAGGTTTTTTTTAGCCAACACATAAATAATTTGTATTTTTGTGATTTTTGTTTGTATTTGGAGTGTATTGAAGTTTATTTAGATTTTAATTGGAATTATAATTTAGTTTTGATTGAAAAAAAAAATATACATTTTTTTAATTAAGTGAACCTGTGAGTCAATCCATTTAATCCACTAACCTGTGTTGGATCAAACCAGTTTCAATTTGTTTTGGCTCGGTAATAAGTGAGCCGAGTTGGGTTGACTCACTAAATGATATAAGTCGAACTGAATCGGGCCGGGTTACCCATTTTGACAACTCTAGTTAATTAGGTAATGTGATAATTATCTTTTTATGTCATCTTATATAATTGTCGTCACATATTATTTTATAATTTTATTATACATTATTAGAAACTCAATTGAAAATAAAAGAGATGACATATCAAGTTAAATGAGAAAGAACTGAATTGAGAAATATAATTTTGCTAGTATTTAATAAACTATATCGACTAAATTGAAAATTCTCAAATTTATCAAGAACTAAATTTAATTTAGGTTAAATATGTCTTTAGTCCCCAGACTTTAATCCAAAACTAGAATTTGTTTTTGTGTGAAACTTTGATACATTTTTATTCCCAAACTTCAAAAATAAATGAATATAATTTTTTTAACCAAATTATGTTATTTTTTTTTTTTTACATGTGAAACACACTTCGTGTTAGCATTTGAGTTGTTTGTACTGTTTGACACATTTTCGCTTCAATATAAGTTAAAAAACGCTTTTGATACGTAAAAAGAAAATAGCATAATTGGATTGAAAAGACTATATTCATTTATTTTTAAAATTTTGGAACCAACATATAGCAAAGTTTAAGACAAAAATAAATTTTAATTTAACGTCAAAGTTTAAGAACTAAAAAATTTAACTCTTTAATTTATTTTGAAAGAAACTAAAATGAAACATATCACAATTGAGATGAAATATGTCAAAGTTCCGTTTGCAGACCAGATTATGTTCAAAACAAATTAAACATAACCTTAAAAAAGAGTTAATAAACACCTAATTTATTCTACTTTATATAGTACTTTCCAATCATAGTTTTAAATAATAAGATGAATTTGGAAAAGAGTGAATGGATAAATTTGAAGGAAGGAAAGTCTATGATGTTTGTTTTAAAGGATTTGAAAATGAAAGTGAATAGATTTGAAGGTGAAGTTTGTAAATAATTTGATGGAAGTGATGGATAAAAAAAAGTAATAATATATTAAAATATAATATTACAATTTCACCTTATGATTAAAATTAATAATAATAATAATAATATTAATATTAATATTATTATTATTATTATTATTATTATTATTATTATTATTATTATTATTATTATTATTATGGACCGTCTGTTCTTCTTCCTCGAGCTACAACACAGGGTGTATCTTCTTCTTCCTTGGCTCGTGCCTCGTCTTCCTGGGAACATCACAATGGCCTGACTCGTGGATACGGATGGAACCACCGTGAAAGTTTGGTGGTGAACAAGCGTCCCGCTAGATTTTGCAACGAGGGTCTCGACCTCTAGAGGAATGGGAATCATTCCCCATCAAAGTTAGAATCGTCATTTATCTCTTACAATGTTTGTTTTTCTCACTTGTTAATTGCACACATAATCGGTTCTCATATGTCAGAATCAATTCTCCTCCTCCCCTAGTTCCTCATAGAAACTGCATTTCTCCACCTCTTGAATTATCTCCCTCCCGAGAATGACTAGTTATCCCATGGATTTATAACACATTGGAACACTTAACGAACACCCCTACTCTCGACATGTTGCAATACATAGAGAAATGAGTATATTCGTAATATTAAGAAAAAAAGTAAAGGTTAATTAGGTAAATATAATATTTTTCTCTTCAAATTTGCTCAGTGAAGATGAAAATCTTGCTCTCTCAAATCTATCCCGATATATGAACAACAATACACAAAAATAAATAGAAATTAAAAGATACAATCTCACCCTTCAAAGAAATAAACTTGAATTTGTTATTACCTTATACTTTTTTTTATAACATTTATATTATTAGTATTATATTGAAAGTTATGGATAAAACATCAACTATATACATCTTTAAGTCTCTGGTTTAATATTTAATATTGACTTAATTAAGTTTCAACTTCATAATAAAATTATAATTTTTTTCTTAGATTTTTAATAAATTTTAATGGTTTATTGAATATTTAATAAATTTATATTTTTTTAATTGAATATCTATTCTTTAAATTTTTTTATTAATTGAATAATGCACCTGTTAAGTGATCGACATGACTGTTTAGAAATAAATATTATTTTATTTGATTAAGATAAATGTTTGAAAATAATTTTATTAAAATGAATGTTATTTATTATATACATAAAATATTTGAGAATTAATTTTAAAAGTAAAGATGATATAAATTTTATTTTACTTAAAACATAAACGAGTCACGTGTTTATTTAAATATAAAAAGCGTGAATATTATTTAATATAAAAAATATACTATGAATTGTCTTCTTTTATTATTATTCTTGTCCCTACATGCTTTAAATAAGAAATGATTATTTCAAAATAGTAATTTGATTATCTGTTAGTAACATTTAATGTTGCATTTATGAATGTCAACATAAACCGAAACAGCGTTTAAATCTAATTAAAAGAAGTAGTTCTGAATTGGGTAATTTGTCTTTTCAACAAATCAAACGTCTCACTATAGAACAGGAAGAGTGGAGGGAAAAGTTTCAAATAAAACAATTTTGTATTTTGGCATTAGCATAAAAGAGTTTTGGATTCCATGATCCCAAAGTGTCCAAAATATTCTCATAAAACTCTCATTTACAAAAAATAGAATATAGTCAATAAAACCCATGGGAGTTTTGGGTCAAAACTTGTGGACTCTGTTTTCCGTTTAACTTAACGGGCTCTATAGATAACCTTCAAATAGTCCAGCTTGAAGATGTTGATTAAAGAATGCCAATTTGTTTTCTATTTTGCTGACTATTACCTTCTGAATAATAATAATAATAATAATAATAAAGTTTGATTAATATTCTTATTTTCATATAATATAAAAATACACTTTCCAAATTAGTCTCTTGTATTTGTTGGAGGTAATGCATAGATTTAAAAATATGAACATTTAAAAAAATAACATTAGACAAGATTGAGATAGTAAAATTACTTATATTTAAATTATTTAAATGACTATTTTTTATTTATATATGTTAGTTCAGAGAGTGTTATTTTAGAGAGAGTAGTTGAAAATAAATAAACATGTTTACTAAATCCATTGAGCAAGTATATTGCAGTTTTTTCACTACTTTCTAATTATTATTCTTAGAATGGTTGCAAGTTGCGAACACAAAATCATTCTATCGGATGTCCCTGAAGAAACTGCATAAAAGAACATAAAACTTAACAAAATCAAAAGATAAATATATTCATTGTGATTTAAATAAGGGATGACAATGATCTTTCTCCCAAGGTTTCACATCACATTTAGTTATCTTAATTTTTTTTATTGCATCAATGGTTTTACTTGTTAAAAATTTGACCACATTTTTCACCAAAACCAGTGCACTGGAAGTGTGGGAGCTTGTGTTTACATTTCCTCACAAACATTATATTTATTCTGAGTACAGAATGAGGAATGAAAAAGGCAGATACGCAAGTATGGAAAAAATGTAAATAAACAAACAACAAAAATAATGAGTGACTGAGCAGTGATGAAAGACCGTAAACCTGGTGAAGCTAGAAGGGTAGGAACAAAAATAAAGAAAATAGATTCATTCTTTGTATCCAATTTGAATAGTAATAGAATTTACAGCCACCAGACTTCTTAGGCTTTTTCTAAGTAAATCATTGCCGATACTAGAAACTATATTTACCACCCACATTCAAGAGAGAAGATAAGCTGAAGCAATTAATGGCACAGAGAGATGTAAATAGCCCAAAAAAAGGCAGAGGTGCAAGTAGCACCTCATCTCATACCTTCGCCTATAAAGAGACTTAGTAGTACTAGTATATATAGTAAAATAAATATGGAACAATTTAATAAGCAACACCAAAGCATCAGCAGTCACCCCCTTTTATAAAATCTCACAACTCACAAGTATTGTTCATGTATTCTGGCACGGTTCTCCTCCCACCATAATCTAGCATGCATCTCTCCAAATTTTTCTCGGCTGTGTAACACATCACAACATCAACAAATAAATTCCATATTCTAAACATGAAAAATAAACACTATACTAATTGATGCATGATTGTATCTTCACGCCTTAGATTTACAATATCCAATCATAAACTGGGACAGTGATATATGGGAGCAGAATGGGAGGCAGAAACAGACAAATCAGCACAAAAAAAAAATAGACTAATCCTTATACTATAAGCCAATTAACTTGTAATGTATTCCTAAACACATGGTTTAAGCCTTGATGGAAAAAAATCATTTTTTATAAAACAATAATTAATTAAATTTTAAAAACACTTAATAAACTTAAAAAAGTAAAATAATATAATGAACTATATTAATAACGATAAAAGTAATAACGAATTATATATTTGCTTAAAAAATAAGTTATAGAAAGAATTTTTCTTTATAGATATTTATAAATGATGTAATATTTTCTATTCAAATATGTAACTAATTAATTTTAAATAAATCTTGTGAACATAAATATAAATATTATAAAACCCTCGTAAGATAAATTTCATAAGCTTTGATTATAGTGTCTGCACCGTTGTTAAATTCTCAAAAATCTAACGTAGTAATGAACTGTTAAAGGGAATTATCCAGTCATAAAATTGGCAGGAAGCGTACCTAAACCTGACTCGTTTGAGCTCCCTTGCGCCACCTGGCAATGCTCTGATTGTAATGTAAACACCAGGTTCATCCTGTTCAACCCACTCAGTCTCCAACTCACTGGCATTGCTGATTGATAAATCACCAGAGCGATCAGCCTCTCTGGATGAGCTACTTCTGATAGAAGCATCCATTGATGATATCTCCGTCTTGGCGGCACTAATAGTGGACACTTTTGGGGTAGAGTTCAAACCATTTGAGTCGTAGAAATGCCGGGATTGCATTGATTGATGATCAAAGGAATCTGAGGATGAGTATCCCATTCCCATCCCTGTTGGACGGTAAAGAGTACGAGGTAACCGTTCCCTGGTCAGTGGAGGTGTTACAGGACTGGCTTCTGCTGATTCAAGCTTTGTGCTCTGTTATTTATGAATCCATGTAAACATTAGCAAATTAAAAATAGTGACGCAATAACTCAGTAATTAAGAGAAAAGGGAGAAAACTCAGTAACGTATTGTCTAAGCATAGCCCAAGTAACATGCAGAAGTCAATTACTCAATAGTATATGTTTACTCGAGTATAAGCTAACTAAATTACCTCATCTTCAGATCTTGGCGGCGTCGGAAGAGGGAATGCTTGGCGGCTAAACCTTTGAACATTGTAAAGTTCCATAACTTTGTCGTAGTTATCTGCCCACCACCTTTGTGCTTGCCATTTGTTGAACATCTCTCGACTATACAGAATAGAAAACAAACCATAATTCAATTCACTTCTCTCTAGTCCCCGTGTCATATATGAACTATATGCTTTAGAACAAAGCAACATGTTATTTAGCATCTGCATTTTGGAAAAGAGAAACACAACAGTATATAAACACTGTTAAAACTAAAATGTGATTTTGTCCTTCACACCTCATCCTGTTTTCCACTCATTTATTTTTCTTTTTTCATGTGTGTGATGTTGGGTAGACGGGTGGAATAGTTATTCTTTCAAGCTAAACGATATCAAAGTTATCTGTATGAGTGGTCGGCGTGACTCTAGCTTCAAAAACATCAACAAATTTCAGTTTGTGGCTGCTATTATGATGTTATTTTGTTGACCAACCAATAAATAGCTCTTAGATGAATTCCAAGTTCTCTTAGTGGTTTGGTTTATGACACTGTAATCCATTATGCTAAGTTACTCAACTGGTTACTTTTTGACAAAGAATTCTCATAAATAATTAAAAGCTAAAACAGTCATTCGGTGCGTGGAATAAAGTTGTTCCATAGCCACACTTGACCTTATATTTGGGGCTTGTCTAGAAAATCGAAAGCAGGTGGGCCCAAACGTAATTAGTGACAAATACGTAACTAAAACCCACCAAACATGAATTGATTTAGATGGTTGAATAAGTTTTAAATTGAATATTAACTTCAGATAAGTAAATGCTTAAATTTCTGCGATGAGGAAGTGGAAAAGACAAAATAAAAGAGACAGAAAATCATGCGTACACAGACCCACCCACTAATTCCACATTGGTTGGGATTGCATCACAAGTCACCAAGTGGGGTCGACATACCCAAGTGTCCTTCATGTTTCTATCCAACAATAATTATAGAAAAAAATGTGATAAAAGAATATCTAGAAGACTTTAACTTATACAACCATCTATCTTTGACATTATTTTGTGCCCACGTAGTGGAGGTTCATGTTTTTGTCTTGTATATAATTCTGGAGTGGATTCCGCAGCATATTGCAGATTAAAAGACAAAAATACTGGTATTAGACGCAGACAAAGAAGCGAAGAATCAGGCATGACACAACGAATTTTTTTTTTAGAGAAAAGAAGGTAGCAGAAGGGTTTCCTCCGACCACTCGACAAAACTCGGTTTAAAGGTACCAACACAATCAACGACGACCCACCAGGGCCACCACCTTACAGGCCACAGCAAGTTCTCTTTTAAAGACCTTTTCTGATTACTTTTGGCAAGGGCGTGAAATTTTACTGAGGATTGTGGGGCCCAAAACCTACTCTCATCTTTGCAGAGAAGGAATTATGTTTCATTTATAGCATTGGGGATTTGGACTTTGGATACTTGGATTGGCAGCGACAACTGAGCATAAATGCGTAATAGTGATCGAGCTGAAGTTCAAACCCTTTCCCACTTATCCAATTACAAAAGACTAAACAGTGGGAAATGGCTTGCAGTTCCAAAAAATGGATGATTATCTGGGAACCGCGGTTACCAATTATAGGATCATCACTCACTGCATTCAAAACTCGTGAAAATCATCCATCTGGTATATAAATTAAAATTGCACTAACACAACTTAATCACCTGTAACTGTATTGTCAAGATTAAGAAGGAAAGAACATTAAGTTTTAGTATTTGTACATACTGTAAATATTTTATTTTAATACTATATATACTATATAATACATTACATTTTAGGCAATGCGATGCGGGCACACAAAAATCAGAGTAATAAGACCTTGTATCACATATCACTAAAGGAATTTATTTATAGAATTTAACATCACGCACCCACCCAAAATATGCATAAATAAGCCACCGACAATTAAAAAAAAAAAACTCAATTGTACTAGTATTTTTCTAAAATTATCTATTGCATTCCGAATCGTATTTTTAACGCGAATAGGAAGTTTTAACAATGTATTTCATATTTTTTAAAAGACACTAAAACTAATCCAATTACACTTTGTTATATCTGTGTGTTACAATAAATTTTATTGTCGACCATTCTACATTTTCAAAGAATCAAAGTATCACACAATCTTTAAAATCCTAACATAATTGATTATAACTTTGAAAATACACTTGTTTGACTCAGCTAAATTTAAGGAAAGAGGACAGTGTAAAAGAAATCGAGTTATTAACAAAATACATGGTCTAGTATTCTACTATCAAGGAAACGAGTGAAGGAAAATTCATCTACCTAGCATCAGATACTATGTGAGAGTATATACATTGTCGCTAAACTCCATTAACTAACTCCTCGGGATCCATGGAAAACAAATTCAAAAAATATTCTATATTTATCACCAAAAAAGGGGAGAAATCTTGCCCAAAAGAATCTGTTAACTATCCTGAGGTGTGGTGTTCCAGATTTACCAAAGAAGAGATGCAAAAGAAGCGAAAACGACCCTACTAACTAATGAGGTGTGAGAAATTGACTATCCACCGTAGCAAAAGGCACTCGTTGTCATCATCACAGCCTGGACGATCCAAACAGCGACCAATCATAACCCTACACACACACTGTCTCCACACTCACCGTCCGGTCAATACCCCCAACGGCAACGAAAACAACCGCACCACGGGTACTGTCGCCCCCATTTCAAACACAGCACGAGACGCCTAACATTACGTATCGTAACATAACGCAGTTGTACGTACCTGAACCGAATGCGTTTGAGATCGTTACCGCCACGTGGCAACGACACGAAGGTAATCAAAACGCCAGGCTCCACCTGCGCCACCCACTCCTTCGGCTCGTTCTCTTCCACGAACAGCACCAACGGCTCCGCTCGCCGTCCGCTGGCGGAGTTCGGCGTCCCCTCCCCGCTCGATATCCCCTTCAACCGCGCCTCCATCTCCTTCCCCCACGTCCGAGTGGTCGTCGAGCTTGAACTCCCTGTCCGCCGGTACGACCACCGGAACCGGTCGGAGTCCGCGTCCGACTCGGTGTTGCTCCTCACTCGTCCCTGCGCCGCTGGCCCCGTGCACGGAGCGCAATGCTTGTAGGCTCCCGAAGCCTTCAACGCCATATCCCTTATCTAATTTCACAATTAAGAAAAGAAACACGAAAATCAACAATTCTTTATCGGTATGAACTTTCCATTTCGTTGCTTCTTGTACAATACCTACCTGGGAAGTAAGGGATTTGATGGCTTGCGATTTAGCGGCGCTTGTCGCGTTGTTTGGATCTGACTCATCAGGTTTCTTCGGACGAGCTATGCACGTAAGCATTCTCGCTTCGTAGTGATAATAAAATTAAATTAAATATATGTCTGCGAAAAAAATAAGAATAAAAGTTAAAAAATAGAAAATCAAATTCCACTGCGCTCGCATTGCAGAATCGGAAACAAGAAATCGAAAGAAAACGAGAAGAGCACGCAAACTGCACCTGAGCGTGAGTTGTTGAAGCGAAGAGCGGGGAGGACTAATAGGGCGCGAAAACCGAAGTGGTTGCAATAATAGAAGCCATGACACAGCAAATTGAATTAATGCGGGGATTGAATTGAGTTACAATAAGAGAGATTGTGTGGGGAATGAAATTGAGAGAGAGGGAAGAGGAAGCATGGTGAGGGAGTCGGTGGTGAAGTCTCCGGTGGCGGCAGAGTGGGGTGTGTGATTTTATTGGTGTTTTTGGTTTGCTTGGTTCGGTAGAAGCTATAATGGTGCAAGAGGAGTGCTGTCTGTTATTGTGGATTTCACTTTTTTCTGTCTTGTGGGATTACCGGTTACCGGATGTTAACCGCCTCTCACTCCTCTCGCGCTTGCTGTATTTTCAAGTTTTGTATACTTGCTTGCCCGGGAACACACTCCTCACTTGGGGCTTCTTCCTGCACCCCAAAGCATTTCTCATGTACCTCCAAAACTTTTTTTGTTTTCAATTTTACCCTTAAATAAAGAAAGAGAAAACACAGTAAAAAAAAATTAACTGCACTCTTACACCCAGTCAACACGAATCTGCTTTTGTTGTAGGCCTCTGCACCCCCAAAAAATGCCAAAACGGATGACAGAATCCGCTTCAAGATTTTAAATATATTTTTTAATTTTTGTTTTGTTTATTTATTATGTTTTCATATATTTTAATATATATCTAAAAATAAAGTAATATATATATATATATATAATTTGATTTGTAAATAACTTTTTGAAAATTAAATGTAATTATAAAAATAAATAAAACTAAATGATAATTAAACTTTAAATTAGATAAAAGAACAAAATTCCAAATCCGTTTCTGTTTTTTTTTTAATGAAACGGAACGTGGAATCCGTTTCGCACAGAGCTGAAACGGAATTCCAAATCCATTTTTATTTTTTTTTTAACGAAACAGATTGTGGAATCCGTTTCGTGTTTATGTTTTTCGTGCTGAAACGGAATATGTATTCCGTTTGGTGTTTTTTTTGGTTTTTCTGAAACCCGTTTTAGCGTGTTTTAAACTGGTTGGAGAGGTGGAGCGTGTTTTAAAGTGGTTGGACAGGTGGAGAGAAGAGTATTAATAATTGAATTTGAATTGGTAAAGGAACACAGCCTAAGGGAAGAGTGGGGTGTGTGCATGATTGATGGGCCATGGGAGAGAGAGATTTGGGAGACGGAAGACACATTCCGTTTCATTTTTTTAATTTTTAGCAAAACAGGTGTAATCCGTTTTGTAATGGGTGCGAAAATCATAATTTATAGGAAACGGAATACAGAATCCGTTTCATAACGTTTTGAAACGGATTCTGTATTCCGTTTCAAAAAAATTTGCAATTTTTTTTATGAAACGGAATACAGAATCCGTTTCAAAACAATTTTTTTTATGAAACGGCATACAGAATCCATTTCATAACGTTTTGAAACGGATTCTGTATTCCGTTTCATAAAAAAAAATTGCAAATTCTTTTGAAACGGAATACAGAATCCGTTTCAAAACGTTATGAAACGAATTCTGTATTCCGTTTCCCATACAGCTCTCACGACCACGAACCACACAAACCACAATGAAACTGAGCAAAAATTTTAATGAAAGCTGGATGATGGAGAAGAAACGGAGTAGAAGAATAGTAAATAGTAACGTATAATAACGTTTTGGGGGGTGCAGGGACGTTGACGCAGTAAATGAAATTTACTGCGTCCGTACCCACTTTCACTCATTCTCACAATATATTAAATAAGGGCATAAACGTAAATTTTGGGGGTACAGGAGATTTCTTGGAGGTGCAGGGAGAAGGCGCCCCTCACTTTCCTGGGTCTGGGCTCGGCCCAGACTGTTTTTGGGTAATAATGGCCCAATTACAATCCAAACAAGTGAAACAGTCGAGGGCTTCTCCCTCCGTCTCAAACTACTTCTTCTGCACTCCTACCAAATTTTTAAATTCTCATTTATCTCATATAAAAGTAATTATATTTTTTCACTCTCTAACTGATCCATCCCAAATTTCATTTTCCAATGGATATCGATAGTTGGTGCTTGTTTTATTCTAGGGATGTCTACATTAGATACTTTGTTTTTTCTTTAAATTTGTTCTGTTACGAATGTCGACATCCAGTAACATGTTTATGTTTCATCTACGAATGTCAACACCAAAATTTAGTTTTGTTCTACAGATATCAACCTCTATACCATTGTGTTTTTTTTTTTCATTACGAATGTCAACATTCGATTAGGGATGACAAATAAACTCGTCCCAATGACTATTGTCTAAATTCGTCCCCGTTTTGACCGGAAATCTCCACATTGACTAGGTATGGATATGGGAAATCTCCGACTTTTTCAATTGGGTAAGAGGATGGGTATGAGGATGTGCATATTCGTCCCGTCGTCGTCGTCGTCCTCATACCCGACTTTTTTTATTATTTTTATTTATTGTATATTTTTCTGTCACATGAGAATGTTTAAGACTCTCAATTTAAGTGTTTAAAAGCATAATCCTTTCATTTACTAGGTAATATAAAAAGTTTATCTTCTTTAGTCTATTATTATTAATTTTTGTGTCATCTAAATAACTTTTTTGTTTCGCTAAAACAATTTTTATTATTTTTTAACCATTGACAATGTTGATATGTGAAAAAATTTTCTGCATCTCTAAGATATTTTTCATCTTATCTTAATTATACATTTGTTTTGTTTTGTACGATTTCATTCAATAGTCTCTAAAATCGTTTATAAGACACACATTTAATCATTTTTTAATATTTTTATTTGTTATTTATTTTTATCGTGTAGAATAGTATTTTGATATATTTTTCATAATTATTTTTTAGGTTAAAATACTTCGATGGTCCTCGTTTTGGTTCAAAAATCTCAAATTGGTCCTCGAATTTTAATTGATTTCAATTTCGTCCTTATTTTTGTAATTGTGTTTTAAATTAACCCAATCGTTAACAGTGTCAAAATTGTTAACGTTAACTTCATTTTAATCATCTGACGTGGCTTGATTCATTAATTTAAGGACTGAAAAATTTGTACTTGGCGTTATTCATTAAAATAAGCATTTGTATAGAAACCCTAAATTAATGAATTAGGATTGAAATTGAGTGTTGAAGAATCGCGACTGCGAGGGCGACTCGAGTCAATGTCGTGAACGTCGACGAAGGTGAGATTCAGCGTCGTCGAAGGTGAGCTCGAACATTTCAGTGTTCGATTTTCGAGCTTTAGTGTCGTTGATCGTAGTCGTTCTTGAGCGCCACACTGTGAAGGTGAGTA
>Ga0214545_1006325_pt1 | contig 20694 bp, 10 predicted proteins | sample CNSS4metaG_FD_160064 | JGI IMG/M metagenome (GOLD analysis project Ga0214545, IMG submission 160064) | Root nodule microbial communities from cowpea collected in UCLA plant growth center, Los Angeles, California, USA - CNSS4 | ecosystem: Host-associated > Plants > Roots > Nodule | place: USA...
TTTTTTTAATTGACATACATCATTTTAACATAATTACATAAAGGTTATGATAAGATAAAAAAATATATTGGAAATGCGAATGAGTTTCATGACAAACAAAATATTTAGAAAAAATAAAAATAAGAAAGAATATATATATATATATATATATGGTTACTTAATTAATTGTGAATATTTTAATAATTTAAATGAGGATGAAAATATGGTGGGGACGAGTATTATGGCGAGGATATATTCATCCTCATCCCCATCTCCATATCCAATTGAAAAAATCGGGGATTCCCCATACCCATACCCATACCCAGTCAATGCGGGGATTTCCCGTCAAAATGGGACGGGTTCGGACAATACCCACGTGGACGAATTTATTTGCCATCCTCTACTTTTAGAATTGCTTCAACATTTCTTCCCCCTTCCGATCATTGTTTTTTGTTACGGTAAAAAAGTAATTAATTTTAAAAAAAAATCTATGAAAACTTATTTGTTTACATATAGAAAGATTGAAAAATATATAAAAATATAATTTTACTATTTGAAATATTTATAATTAATTTCCTTTCTCTTCCAAATTCATGTGTGTTTTTTTTTTCATATTCTTTCTTTCACTCAATATTGTGGGTTGGAACATCACCAACTTGATAAGTTCAAGATATCATAATATGAATTTGTTTTTTCATTGATGTCAATGTAATAATTTGTTAACCTAGAGTCAGTATATAACTATTTTTAGTTGTTATCAACGGTGTGAATTTTTTTTTGTCAACCTTGACCAATGTTATTTCTCATGCTAAAATATTAGTTTGGAATTTTTTTGTTAGCATAAAAAATATTTTAAATTAATGTCAAATATATATTTTTTTGGTAATTAAAATCCACAAATATTATAATTGATGTTGTTTAGATTATTTGTACAAACATTGTTTTCTGATGTTAGTTGTAACATCCTATTTAAATAAAATAATTCTATTAAATAAAAGTCGCATAGTCATATTTTAGAGCATGAGATAAATCATATATAAGAATCCACTAAATATAGTCATCCATAATTATACTAGAAGGGAAGTCAAGGCACAAAGCAATGCCAAACAAAATATAAAAAAGATAATAAATTTAGTGCACATTTGCTCACAGAGCAATTAAACCAATCAGGCAAAAGTGCCCACAAAAGATGCTCCAATGAGCGAAAGTCAACCCATGCTTGACTAGACTGCAACATTCTCACCATCACTGTAATCACCAGAGGTTCCCATATCTGTTCACACCAAAGATTGGATGATCATTGCAAAAAAGAAAAACTACACAAGAACGCAACCACACAAGCAGGAAGGGTACGCTAAAGTAAAAAGAAAATTTGAACATGTTATGACAAACAGATAATTAAACATATCATAAACATGCGAAATAATAGACATACAATCATGTGATAGCAAATAAGTAGGACTCTATGACTCAATTATTTGGATACATGTAATAAAATCGGATTCACTGGATGTCTGCACTTGTGATGGTCTCTACTACTCTGTAGAGCCATTACCAATGGGTTTCACCCTACCACGCATAAGGTTAGCCTTCAATAATTTAAGGCCATTATCCTGTCAAAGACAAGGGCCTCCTACTACTCTAACTACTTGAATTAGGTTGCTCTACGTGAGACTAACTAATTCTTTAGAGTTTCGGGATGCAATCCTTACTTGAATCATTAACTAATTATATACACTACAACACCACCATGAAATCTCACTAAGAGTTTCCTGGAATTACATCTATCTCACACTATATCCATGTTTCTCATACCAAATCCATATGTTATCTTGAAGCATTAAACTTTCATGCTAATGCCCAACCAACCAACCAATTCATAATTATTTCATGTCAAACACAACATATAACAATCTCATTTCATCCCCTTTAACATACTCCACATCATACTTCATGCTTTGAAAAGGTAAACCAATTAATCATGCCACCAACAACCTAAAACATATAAGAGAACAGTGTTAGAGCACGTCCATGCACCAGTCTCGTTCAAGCCATGAGTCCTAGCTCAAGCGAAAGGGGTCTTTCGCTCAAGCTAAAGACTCTCTCGCTTAGGCAAGACTGCAAACAGAAAGCACAGGGAGGCTTCGCGAGTTCTCGCTTAGGCGAGACCTTCTCGCTTGAACAAGATTGCTCTTCGCTCAAAGTTGAGATCTCTCGCATGAGAGACAACTCGAGCATAGAGCCTATCAAGTTTCCACGAATTCTCATTTGGACGAGACCTTCTCACCTAAGCAAGAGGATTCGTCGCTCAGAACGTAAGTTCATCGCCTGAACGAGATTTCGAGTGGAAGTCCGGGCGAGCTTCTGCTATTCTCACCTACGCGAAACAGGCTCGCTTAGACGAAAACAACAGTAGAGTTCCTCCCTCTCAACGCATGCAACCATAAACTTATAAAAACATACATGTAATCATGGGCTCTAATGAGATCAACTTTCAACTAATATCAGTTAGGATCATTTAATAAATATTGATATAGAATATTGTGTAACTAATATGGTTGAAATTGTTTATTCGATGCTATAAGATAGAACTATTTCTTATTTAATGTTTGTTAAAATTTTCTCAATCATTCTGTTGTTATCCGTAGTTATTAACCAAATTTTGTATTAAAATGTATTATAATTATTTTTTATCTCTACAAATTAAAATAATAACTTTTGTATTCAGTGTTGATTGAAATATTCTATTCAAATAAGAATTAAACAATTTTAGATAAACATAATTAAAATGTTTATTTAAAATTTTTAAAATTATATATTTCGCTGTTGAAATGCAAATTGTCGAATTTGCAATTTCTAATATCATTGATAATTTGGTTTCAAAGAAAATTTGCATAAAATTATTAAATCGAACTAAAAAATTTATTTTGAAGAATTGAATAATTTCAATAAACTGAACTGATCTTATATTAAAAATACTGAATTGTTATAAGTTCTTGAACTTTTTTATTTAAAAGATGACTTTACAACAAAGTTAAACAAACAAACAACTAAAAAATATTGTTCTATTTTTCTCTCTCTTTAATCCACACAAACCGTTTTTTTTATTTAAAAATATTTTTTCATTTTTTTTATTTTAAATTGAAAAATCGTGATAAAATAACTTTAATAACAGTACTTTTATTTATTAATAACAATACTTTCATATTCACTCTATTAAGAACAAAAAACACAACACAAACAATAATTCATCTATCCAAAGAGTAGTTTCTCATCACATATTATAATTTCACAATTTAGATAAAAATCACCCTTCTCGTAAGGAGTATTCCTAAATCTAGACAACATTCATACCATTTTTTTCTTTTTAATTCAACAATAAGACCTTAAAATTTCAATTAAATTATCTTCTCTTACCTTAAAGGAGAGTCTACCGACATCTTTCTTGGGCACGCCCACACTATTTAAACTTGTCCTATATACAACAAAACTCTAATAAAATTAGATTGTGATTTCATGACAAACAAGAGATGAAGATTCATCTAGAACACAAAATTGACTCCTAATAAAAGGGGCAAATGGTACTTACCTACATGTATAAATTGCTAAGAGTATATTGTACGGTTTGTTACAAAACTCTTACTTTCACTGCTTCAATCTTTCAAAGATGAAGAAGGGTTGGATTCTAAGAGTTAGGGATGACAATGCGAGTCAGCCCGACTCGTTTAGACCCACCCCATTTTTTTTTTAAATTCTTATGATGAAACTTTCAATCTCCAACAAATTGGAAAACTTTAACAAGTTCACAAAATTAAGCAAAGAGTTCAAAGAGTTGGATGATAATTTGATAATTTAACATTTTCATCATATTCGTACTTTGATATACATGATATATTTTTCAAATGTTAGCACATTAAAAGATACAAATACTTGTCTTTTCCACTCATACAAATTTGGAATGTTCATGCACAAATCTAGAAGGAAGGTAATCAATATAAACAAATGCAATTTTTTTGTATACAGGTCGTGGGCCAATTCAAATAGATTACAGGTTATGCAGGCCAACATACTTAATATCTTGATCCGTCCCGCATTTTTTTGGCGGACACATTGCCACCCCTATCTAGGAGGAGCAGAGGAGAGAAAAAAAGAAAATCATGAAGAAAAAACGGGAAAATTGTTGTTTTATTTCTCAAAAGAGCCCATTTTTATAGATTTTAACTTTTTAATAAAATTTTTAAAAAATAATCACTTATATATTTATTTATTGTGTTCTCACATCATCAACTAAATGATGTCATTAGTTCATTTTACATGAATTAAATATTATACATATTTATTTTTAACATTCGAGCATTCTATAAAATTCTTAAACCATTTCCTTTTTTCTTGTTTGAATCCGGTCAATGTAAATACAATTACTTTATTTTTTTTCATTATAACTTTTTCATACATGCATTAACTTAAAATTTTTATGTTATAAAAAGTCTATACTAAAACATTATTTATAATATATATTTTGAGTTTATTATACTATATTTAGAACTAAGCATTTTTATTGTCAATCATATTTGTCACCGAGTTTTGGTAGGTATGAACTCAATACACTTTTACATTAAGTTAAGCTAGTGGCATAAGAGACAGATAATAATTTGTCTACAACTATTTGTAAATAAATAAGTTATTTTGTCTACGTTTTTGGTGTATTCAAGTTTATATCTGTTATATTGTTCATTCTCAACAATTTCATTAGTATTTTTTATTTTATTCGCATTTCGACCCAACCCTACAACACAAATCATTCATTGTTTGTTTTAACCATAATTATTATTATTTTTTAAAATATAAAGATACAAAAGTGTTTCTTTCATAATAATAATAATTAGCAAACTTTACTAAAAGTGTGGGAGAAAATACAAAAAGAACAAAAAGAGATATTTGCAAAATGTGACTGGTCTTGTAACGATCAAAAGAACAAATAAAAAGGATAATTGGCAATATAGAAGGTGACAACCACCCAGCAGATCACAAAAACAAGTCATTAAGTTTAAAGGAAGGAAGAAATTATTCTTATTTGGTTTGCTTTGGGTTAAGAAAAGAGAAAAAGAAGAAGAAAACGTTAGAAGGATATAAGAAAAAGATAAAGATTTTTTTAATTGTTTTAAAGCATCTGAATCAAAGTAAACAAAATTAAAAGAAAAAAAAATTATATTTCAACTCTCCACCAATTCCCACTAATAAAATAAACCAATAAAAAAATTTACCAGAAAAAACCAAACCAAAACCAGGGCCTTAGTTCGGGTCAACTTGAGTCATTCGTTTAGATTCTTGAGTTTTTGTAATACGTGTCACCACCAAAACTGCAAACACAATATCAAGTCAAACATCAAAACAATTTCACTTTATCAAATTAGGATAAGGTGCATTTTTTTTTTCCACACAAATTTCTAGAAGTGATGATAGCTAAAACTATAAAAGAAAAATTTAGAATTAGTAAAAATTTTAATCGAATTTTCTAATGTCATTGTCAAGTCACACTTTGATAATTTTAAAAAAAATTATATCCGTGAATCATCTATGTATTAGATAAAGTGATAATATCTAAACTGACACTTTAAACTTAATGCCTTATTCTATACGATAATTTCAACTGAGATTCCATATATATAATCTTTTTATAATAATAACTAGTATCCTAATAAAATTAGTTAAGAAAAGATAATCAGTAGAAAAATTATGAAAAACATAATATGTAACATTTTAATACCGTTTCATCATAATATTAGTAAAATATATTTATTAATCAAATATAAAATTCACAATTTTAATTCAAAATATGAAGTTGTAGATACATGTGTGTTAAGGATTACATAATATTCACTATATACCAAGATAATTACACATAATTGCATGTACGCATTTAGTATATTTTAAATTACTAAAGTTACAAATAAGAAAATGGTAACAAGTTACCTGTTAAAGAACCAGAAATGAAAAGTATTATTGGAAAGATATTACTTAACTACAATTTTCTTTATCCAGAGTATTTATGGGCTAAGAATCAAATACAAAAATACTAGAAAATATTTAAAAGATGAGAATTATTAGTTTTAAATATAATTTAATGTGATATACTCTTGTATATCATCTTGTTTTTATTAATTTTTGAACATTGATATTTAACCTTGTAAATTGCAAAAACTTTGTCAACATTATATTTTTTTCTGTTATTCTTTTTATTATTAAAGAATTTTTTAAAATAATAATCAATAAACTAAATAAAATTTAGTTAAAAAAAATTAAATTTACGTATTTATAATTTAAAAAATTAAATTATATTAAGGTTTTGAAAACAAAACTAATTTTAATTTTCAAGAAAAAATATATATTTAATCTTTAAGAATTTTCTGGGTATCACTACTCATTAATTATATAGATCAGTTGTTTTATATATATTAAGAGAAATGGTAGGTTGACACCCATATTTGACCACTTTTTTTACTATTTTCATAGGTTACAAGTTAATTTATTTTAAGTTACAAATTAATTTTAAGATAATAAAAAAAGTGGTCAAAAGGTGATCTTATGATTTCTCATATATCAATCCCTTATTTGTTTCTTCTTTTCATATCTTTATCAAAGTACAGAAACCAAGTTATTAAATAATTATTTTCCTAGTTTTTTAAGGCCGTTAGTGACCGTAAACATTACATTACTTTAAAAGCAATATAATATATATTCATATTTTATTAAAAAGATTCCATATTTAAGTTCTTGTGGTCACATAATAAAAGTTTTCTGAAAAAAGAAAAAACATTTGATTCTATTTTTCTTATCTTGTGGTGGTGATGGATGGTGCGTGAATAGAGTCTTGTTTTGTTCCTGGACCTGATTACTCTGCTATGTTCGTGTGTAGGGACCACATAGTTTAACTCAGCAATTCAACACCAAGAAAACCATGGCCTTCTTTAAGTTAACTTGGTAGGTAGGTGGCTAAAAGAGTAAAACAGTAAAAAGTAACACACTCTCTCACCAACCAACACCAAACTACAAAACCAAAATCTAATCCAAACCTTAAAATTTACTACTAGCTTCGCACTCACCCCGACCGCAGCCGAACACTGTTGTTGTTTTTGCTGTTCTTCATCCTCTTTTCCCATGGCAGCAGCCTCAACATCACTGGCTTCGCAACTCTACATTGGCCTGCGCCGCCCCTGCCCCAAGCTCGATTCTTTCAATTCTCCATCTTTTTCTGCCTTCGACCCCAATCTTCGCCTATCCCTCTCTCCTCCCAAACCCTCACGCGCCGTCGTCGCCATGGCCGGCTCTGGCAAGGTGCTTTTGCTTCTTCTTTTATTCTTTTTAAATAATTCAACTTTATTATTCTCATCATTACCCTTGATCGTTAAATAAAACTTGTCTCTGTGATTTCGGTGGGGAATGCATTTCTCTTCAATGGGTTGGGTTGGGTTGGGTTTGCGCAATTCAATCAAAGCCTTTTAGGATCCATGCATTATTAACCACTAAGTAGACGGGGCTTTTTCTAAAAGAAAAATAAGTTTTTTGTGTTATATATTGCTTTATCTTTAGTGGTTGGTTATCCATTTGCCATTTGGTGTATTGATCTTTTTCTGCCTTTCTTCGTTGTTGCAGTTCTTTGTTGGGGGCAACTGGAAGTGTGTAAGTATCTTTCCCTCAAACTGTTTTTCTTGCTATTTTTTGTTACAATGCTATGTTTAGTTTTGGTGATTCAGTACTTGAGTTGTTGATTGATGTTATATTTTATTTTAGCATGAGTGTTATAACAGCACACTATTGGAATGCAAATTATGCACCATAAATCTTGGTCTATGATTTGGTTTTGAGTAAATAACCTATGCAATCACTTTTCCTTTTAAGTATTGAACTTATTGTTTCCATCTGCCATACCTCTCTTGTAAGGAATGCACTCTGCATTAAAGGACTAAAGGGACTCTTTCTTTTCCTTTTCTTCATACTTCATCAATTATCGCTTCGACCTATTTATTTTTTTAGAATAATGAAATGATTCTTACAGTTCTACCAGGTTATTTGAAACAGGCCCTTTTTGCATTGTTCAGTAGTTTTTGTTCTTTTGTTTTATGTGCTAAACCGCTAATAAGTACAAATGAAGCATTGGTTCTCACGGTTCAATCAGTTACTAGTTCAGTAGACTCTGCATATATCTCTATCTGATTTTCACTAATTTTTGCTGTTTTCTTCAGAACGGAACAAAAGATTCCATCAGTAAGCTTGTCGCCGACTTGAACAGTGCAAAATTGGAGCCCGACGTTGGTGAGACGTGTTCAATCTTTATTTATGTGTTTCTTGCTAAAAGATATAGAAGACTACAAAAAATTATGTTATGCTTCTTCCCTACTCCTAAAACTAAAAATAATTCATTGAGTTTGAACATGATTTTTTTCTCTGTATGCTAGTGCAAAATGACACATTTGGGGTTTGGTTGCAAAATGCTGATAAAATGATGATATATTTTCTGGTTGGAAATGATCAAATTAATTGTGTCAAAAGGAAATGGACATAATTCTCTATTGTCCATTCCCAGTACCAAATAGTAGCAAAATTCATGGAACCCCCTTCCAACAATGTGTCATTTGCAGAGAGAACTCCCTTGTACTTTGGAACTCACCAACATGATTCATCGAACTTACCAAACTATACATGATGACTCCTCATAGGGGGTTTAGGGCACATGCACAATAAGGTCAATATGCACTATTTGTTTGGTGTGTGCTGTGTGTGTTGGTGTGTTTGAAAGTATAAGTAAATTTGCAACCTATGATCCACAGTTGGAGAGGTTCCTTGTTTTCTGGTCCCTCAAAAAATTGTATTGAGTACGTTCTTTAAGTTCAAAAACTCTTTCTTAATAACCTTGAAAAGTTATCACTTGCATTTGGTCATCACAAGCATTTTCATTTTGAGATGTACAGATGTCGTTGTTGCACCTCCTTTTCTGTACATCGATCAAGTGAAAAGCTCACTTACAGACCGGATTGAAATATCTGCCCAGAACTCTTGGGTTGGTAAAGGTGGTGCTTTCACCGGAGAAATCAGGTTAGCTTGCTCTTTCCTGTCAAGTGTTAATTAATCCAGGGTTTCATTTTGTTTTTTGAATTATAGCTTTTGTCTCGTTGGATGATTACAGATACTAGTTCTTTTATTTTCAAACTGTCCTTGCTGTTTTCAATGTGATTCCAATGTTTAAACCAAATATGTTATTGTTTTCTGGTGGTCCTCGATCTGCTACAATTTAACAAGTTAATTCAGTTAATTAGTTGTTAAAAATCTGACTTTTGTAGTGCTGAACAACTGAAAGATATCGGATGCAAGTGGGTTGTTCTTGGACATTCTGAGCGAAGACATATTATTGGAGAAAAGGATGAGGTAAAGCAATTCAGAAATCAATTCTACAACACTTTTGCTAGAGATGATAAAGATTTTAGATATTAACTGAACATTGTGAACTGCAGTTTATAGGAAAGAAAGCTGCCTATGCTTTGGGCCAGGGTCTTGGAGTGATTGCATGCATTGGAGAATTGTTAGAAGAAAGGGAAGCAGGGAAAACTTTTGATGTTTGCTTTCAGCAATTGAAGGCTTATGCTGGTAGGTGCAAGCTGTGTTTCCTGTATAATCCATTTAAAATCGTTTGTGTTTTTGGGAAAAACAAAAGGGTAGAGGGGTTTCTGATTTTCTGCATAAAATCCATTGTCGGTTATATGCAGATGCTGTTCCTAGTTGGGACAATATTGTTATTGCGTATGAACCTGTATGGGCCATTGGAACTGGCAAAGTGGCCACTCCCCAGCAGGCTCAGGAAGTACATGTAGCTCTTCGGGATTGGCTGAAAAAGAATGTCTCAGAGGAAGTTGCATCTAAAACTCGAATTATTTATGGAGGTAAATCCTTTGTTGTACCTGTAGTTGCATTGTGAACTTTTGACTGTGTTATGGAAATTTAACATATACCATGGTTTAATAAGGTTGCATGTTTATTCAATTTAAGTAACTTTGCAACCACCCTCGTTGTTTTCCATCTGAACTTTCTTTCTTATGATGCATTCTATAAGAACATAGCAGAATCATGTATTCTCACAATGAACTTCTTGTCCTTTAGTGATATTGTGCAGAACATATCTTGTTAACATTAAGATTGTCCCTGACCTTGTCTATGCAAAATGTTGGTTTAGTTTCAGTATATTTACAACTTGAGGATGTACTACTGATTTGAATATAAAATTGATCTGTTTTCAGGGTCTGTAAATGGAGGGAACAGTGCTGAGCTGGCAAAGCAAGAGGATATCGATGGATTTCTCGTTGGAGGTGCTTCATTGAAGGTACAAACATAGTTTGTTTGAGGAAAATAATGATAGCATGAGTTAAGGAAGTGAGGTTATTATTTATACTTACAAGATGATGTTGTGGAGTTGCAGGGTCCTGAGTTTGCTACCATTGTGAATTCAGTCACATCCAAGAAAGTTGCGGCTTGATTACTTATTGTAGTTTGAGCAATATGAGAGGGCAAGTCTCGAATGTGGCAATAAATAATATGGGTCTATTATAATAATAACACTTTGCTTTTGTCATCAAAATTACTCACTGCATAATTTCTTTGCAATCATTAGGAGTCACATCCTGAGTTTTCTTTCTATTAGAGATACATAGAGGCAATAAATTTTAAATGTTTCTGAATTATTGTTGTTTTTTTTCATAACGTCACTGTTGAATCTTGAATTTTATTTTCTTTTGATTGTCGCCCTCAGTGATGTTGTCTACACTTTTGTGACTCGAAATGCGCCTTCATAAGTTTAACATACTTTTTAGATTAAACTACTTCTGAGAAGATAAATTGAATTAATTAAAATTCAGTATATTTAGTAAGTCATTCAGTTTAGTGTAATTAGTTTATAATGTGGTATAAACTGCCACCAGATATATTTTTAGTGGTTGGATAATGGGTTTGTGCAAATCCTATCCAATTCGACTTGCGGACACTCCTATTGGTTTAACTCAAATAAAAATAACTAATTTAATAATAATAATAATAATAATAATAATAATAATAAATATATCTTAAAATTGACATAAATTTTTTAAAATTATCATTGGTATTGATACTTAAATAGTATCGGTACAATTTCCCGAAAAAAAACTCCAGAATTATTTTGTGTTTGGAAATGATAGAAGAAGCGATAGGGTGTAAGAAGAAAATAATAGGGTGCATGAAGTAATTACCCTAACCTTTTTTGACACCCACTTTAAAAGTGTAAAGAGTGTTTTGATGTAGACAATAAAAGACTCCGTCTTTTGTAAAGCTCAAAAGTTCACAACATCATGTACAATATTATGTCACACATTCCCTTCAAACTTTAAGAGATCAGACTCATCTTCGTCCTTGGACTCTATCACAAAGTCAATAGCAAATCCAAGCATGAAGCTCCAAAGAACTTTCACACCATTGCTAAAATTAATGGAAGAAATCTCCAAGAGAAATCTATGAAGCTTTTATGATGAAGGAACTTTAGCTCCTAATTTATAATAGGACATTCAACTTCATATTTGGGTAAGTCACGAAAGACTTTCCATTTGCTTTATTCCTAATCTAGGCAGTACCAAACAATATACAAGAGTTTAAGATTCCTACGACATTGTTCAGACATAAACAACAGATTGACCAAATTGAAACCAATGCCAACACTCTAATCCCAGAAGAAGGAAAAAAAAAAAAAAAAAGCCAAAGAAAAAAAAAAAAAAAAAAAAAGGCCGAAGAAAATAATCAAATAAGTGGCTGAAATCAAGAAAAATAATGTACCGTATAATGAAAGAAGGGCACAAGGAGAAAATTGAACCATGATGTTCCATTAGTTACAAATCAAGCAAAGATTAACGATGAATACTTGATTACCAGAAAGGTTAGCATAGTGTTTTTATTCAATAAACTGCTTGCTGAAAAGCAGAGATTCATAAATTACGCTTTTGTGTCCTTCCGAATTCCATTGCCAAGAAAATCAGCAGTTTTAGTTAGATACGTAAATCAACCTAACACTATTTGCTATTAGCTTGGGAAATATAATATTTCAGGGGAGGAAGTATTATAAAAAATGATTTTAATAATTAATTTTTGATAATTTTTTAATAATATAAGGTGTCATTTTTTAATTGATTTTTCCTTTTTATTTTTTAATATTTTATATTTTAAAATTATTTTCCGGTATTATATTAGTATTATATTGTCACATGGTTCCAAACTTTTCACTGTGTATGTAGTAAAATAGTGCATTATGAATCTGAGTCGTTCAGATTATGCCACTGTTTGATCTGAATCCAAATATGCTGTTTTGTACTTCAGATTACAAAATTTGTCTATGTGCTGTCATGTTAACGCTCTTATTGAATTGAAGAAAGGGGAAAACATAACTTGCGTATAAAATTAATATAACTACACCATTTTTTATTTTCAGTTTTCTGTGCAAATGACCAATGTTACCAACTTAAGACGAACCTGTGACAGATAATGTTGGTTGTACATTCAGATAGCAGTAGTGGGTACAACAATTCCATTTCAGAGTGGAAATAAACAAATAAATAGATTATGAGATGATGAGATGAAGAATATAATTTTGCCGACGTTAGTTTATTACTAATCAGTGGGAAAGCACACTAATGATTGCAAGCCCCACACAGTATTTAAAATTTCTTGTCAGAGAAAAGACCCAACAACCACCAGATTCAACCCATTCAAAATTCGTGCTGGTGCTGCATGTTAAACAAAGTTGTGACTTGAACTGTAAAAATTTAGTTTTTTTGCTTAAAATTCATAAGGGAAAAAAGGAAGAGCTGTGTCTTTTGGGACACGCAGAAACAAAAGGCGACGGTACGACAATAAAGTAACCGGAAATCACGAACAGCACCGAAGAATTATTGAGATTGGTATTGTGTTTGGTTTCTACATCTGTCTATTATTAACCTTGCATGTGAAACCCGAGAATAAGGACCCCTACAATGTATAGTCATCTACGGTTCCTGTCTTATTCATTGTAACAGAACCAGCGACAGAACTAAAACAAACGCCGAATCATTAACATTAATTAACGTTGTTAGGCACATGCAAAGTCTTCGCTTTAGCCATCATATTTACTCTATTGGCTGTAGTATGTAAATCGGTTCGAATCCCTTGATTACTTACTTACTCCCAATATCCTAGAAATTAATGTTACGTGATATTGCTTCGTTTACCGAATCCATGAATGAAGCCTCCAAAGTCAAATGAAATATAGCTGAAGATTATCATACGTCACGGGAAAGGATACACATCAACTACTTGTTCGTTACCTAAGTCTTACAAGTTTATGTTTTCTTATGATTTTGGTTGAAGATGAGGTTATATTGAAGCCAAAGGTTGATTTTGCAGATCCTTCTGATAAAAACAGAGTCTTTCTGACAAGGTTTGTGCCAGATTGCAAGTGTCTCATTGTGTTCACGTATCTTTTTTATACTCAATCGTATATGCCGTTGTATAAAGTTAGGCGAAAAGCTATAAAACGTTTAGCGGGAATGCAAGTACAAGATTATAACATTTTTTTTGTATGGTGTAATAAACAAGAGATTTAGGTGTGTAAATGGTATGGATGGAGTGGACCATAGGCACATTTCCATAATGAAAAAGTGTGTTGGAGGGGACAATTTTGCAATGTGGAATGCATAAAGTGAAAGCCCTGTTTGGTTTGGATACTAGTCTTTCCAACGCTTTCTTTCACGTGCTGTGTTGCTTTGCCATCTCATCATTGGTGCGCAATGTGCATATTCGCATCAATTTTACCTCCACCAACACCCATCTCTCCATTCTATACCCATATTTAAGACAAAACTACCAAAACCATGTCTATCACAACTTGCTCACATTTATTTCATTTTATCCCAATTACACCATGCCGCTTCAAATAACAAAATAATATCTTTACAATCTTCTAGTGTTCTCTTCCATTTTTACTCTATATATCCTTATCAGACCAAATAGTAGGTCTTGTATATTTTTTACGAAAAGGATGTGAAACAGTGTTTCAAGGTAAACAGTATAGTCATAATTTGAATCTAATTTTATGATATAGAATCTTGCTTTGTTATCCAATTCTCAACAATATTAGATAAAATGAATACATATTTTGGAAGCCTCTGGAAAAGTTTGTAATTAATGAGAACATAAATAACACTGAGGAAAGATGCATAGCTATATGATCCAGTTGAATCTGGTTTAGTTCCTTTCTCTAATCAACGCTCTACAATCATTCTTCCTGGCTTTTAATAGTGTGATACTGTGGTCGGTACTTGTACGTCTCCGTTAGGGAAGTGAATTACTTACCCATCCACGTTGGTGGACCCATTCCTTGCATGTGCCTCAGCGATAACCTTTGTCGCATAGCATGATTAACTCTTTTTCAATTTTTTTTTTAGTTCAATCTTCTTCTCTGGATAGTTTGTTCATTGCCGCAATGATTGAAAGATTAAGGGTTAATAAATTAGAAAAAAAAAGGAAAGCATTTCAATTTGACAGAAGCATCAGTGAAATGGTACATTCAGCCAGAACCCAATAATGATACATTATCCAATGGTGGACCAGGTGAGAAAGAGAGAGACGGAGAGAGGATGCACAAATGATGATAATTTAACTTAAAAGGAGAACATGATCATCAACCATCCAACCAAAGATCAACCAACGGCCACCGATTCAACACGAAAGGAACAACCCGCGAAAGTAGAATGAAGAAAAACACAAGGGAAAAAACATACACAGATCGAAGAGAAATTCAGTAATTGACAATTTTTTTTTTGCTTATTTTTGTGATTTCTGGGTCTAGTAGTCAGTGGTTGGGAGCTGCTCGTGGGTGTGGCTGATGAAGACAACCTCGTAGATGACCCCAGCGAGCCCACCACCGATGAGAGGGCCGACCCAGTAGATCCAGTTGTTGTCCCAGGTCCAGCTAACGACGGCAGGTCCGAATGTGACGGCAGGGTTCATGGCTGCTCCGGAGAAGGCCCCACCCAACAAAATGTTAGCGCCAACGATGAAACCGATGGCGATGGGGGCGATGGTTCCCAAACTACCCCTCTTGGGGTCAACGGCGGTAGCGTACACAGTGTACACCAAACCGAAAGTCATCACGATCTCCAACACCAAAGCGTTACCCACTCCAACTCCAGCTGAGAGTCCAAATGCGGGAACAGTCTGCCAAACACAGGAACAAAACTCCTATCAGTTCATCAAACACTTCAACTTAAAAGTTAGTTATGTAAAAGTAAGTAACGGTAATAACGGTCTTACGGAGGAGGTCACGAAGGCCAGGAGGAGGGAGGCCACCACGGAGCCCAGGAGCTGGGCGATGATGTAGACGACACCGCGGAGGAAGGTGATGTTACCTCCGACGAAGGCGCCGAAGGTGACGGCGGGGTTCACGTGACCTCCGGAGATGTTGGCGCCGACGGAGACGGCGACAAAAAGGCCGAATGCGTGGGCGATGGAGGCGGAGATGAGTCCGGCAGGTGTGGCGGCGCCGTTGTCAGTGAGCTTGTTGTAGGCGATGCCGGAGCCTGAGCCGGCGAACACGAAGATGAGGGTGGAGATGAACTCAGCCAAAGCCGCCTTCAACGTGTCGGGGTGAGTGGCCTCCTCGGGCCTTCCGACGGCGATGTTTCTGATCGGCATCTTCAATCGACGGTGGTGATGATTACGACTGGTGAAAGATGAAGTGAACACCGAGATCACTCACTCAGATCACTCTCTGTTTCGCTGCCACTGGTTTTCGCTCCTTTGCTCGTTATATACCCACTCTCAAGACGCACCTGCCTCTGAGTCCACCGGCTCTACCCGGTTCCCGGTTATTTCTATTTTCATATTTTTCTTGTTAAGAAATTATGTGCAATACTTCCAAATATGACAGGAATCAAGCTTTTCAAAAACACCAACCCAAAAAAGAAATAATCTTATTTGTTGACAGCCTGTGACATGTTCTTCATTTCAAATTATCAATTGTTTTTCCTTTTCAATTTCATTTTTATTTTTATTTTTGATTTTGGCATAATGATATATCCCCACCACTACTCCTTGTTATTAATACAGCGAAGCTTTTCGGCCATAGCCGTTCTATGATTGACACGTGTCCCAGATGGATAAGAGCCACGTCAGTCGCTGATAAGTGAATACTGTTTAATCTGTTTTTCCATCTGGATAGTTCGGAGTTGCCAATTTGCACCCTAATATTTTATTTATTTTTAATGATGTTTGTGCAGTTGTAATATTATATCATATCGCGTGTGATAAAAATAATAAAAAAAGAGAGTATTAGTTATAAGGGCAAAGTAAATACTTAATCTATAGTTATAAGGGCACAATTGATCATAGTATAATCAAGGAGATAAGAGGATAAGCACTGTGAGTCTGTCAGTGACCCACAGGAAAAAAAAGCTGGTATTATTAGCAGACAATGTTTTTTTTTTTATCATAAAAAAAAAAAACATAAATATTGCAATGAATAAGAAATTTTGAGACTTTGCATAAAGTTTACCTTTGTAGCAAGATGATATTAGTAACCAAGAAATTTAAAGAATTAAAATTAATCTACCTCTTTGATCCCTTGGTTGGATTAGTTTAGTTGCTCTCTCAATTATTGTTTTTTTTTTACAATTGGTGGATCGTGCGTATGGAATCACTGCTATATTATTTTTTTGGCATCTAATCATGCACATAACAAGTTTTATGCTATTTCTCTTCAACAAAAAGTTAAAAGCTCATTTTAAATGTGTCCCGTTCTGCCACCGTTGTTTATTTAATTTAATCACAGTAGTAATCATACTCTTGTTAAAGTTGAATGAATACGCGATCTGTAAACAATCAAACTGTCTAAATTTTTAATTTGATGTGTGTAAGAATTAGATTGGAACTGAAATTCCTAATGAAAATGAATAACTTGCAAAATCTGCATTGAAGTCACGATGTTGTGTGCATCACGAGTTTCCTTAATTGAAAGCAGATGTACTAATGAATTTGGATTATATATTAAGCATATGATTTGCCAACTTAGCTACAATCACTGGTTTTTAATGATTGCATTATCATCTATTTAAATACCTTATCGTCGAAATATTTTATAGCCCGAGAAAAAGTTGAAGCACCGAAATATAAAATCAAAATTATATGTCGCTGAAAAATAATGTTTTCAAATTTTAAGAAGGATAAAACTAACAAAAAGAACATATATATTTAGGAACAAACCAAAAACCATACTTTATGGCATTAAAAACAGACACATTATAATTTCACCTAATTTGAATCCTCTTAGGTTATTAGTACTAGGTATTATAATATTTGTTCTTTACTAGCATAAAAACAAAATGTTTGCATCATTCAACAGAAATTCTCATTTTGGGAGGTGGAGTCTATACCAAAGATTAGCCCTCTATCAACTAGAAAAAAAAAAAAAAATGAAAATCATTAATGCTTTTGTATTGACTTTATTCATGATTTTACTAAGGGCCGGCACCGATTTTCAGATTTTTAATTGCAATCTCCACCAAATCATGAGATCATTTTAGTGGTTGGGAGTCGATATTATAAACAAGGAATGGGTTATGTAAACCCAGATAACAGATATGGCTAATGTCAATTTCAAACAAAGTATTGCTAATAAAGTTACGCAATATATGATTTTCTAATTAATCCAAAAACCTGTTGGACCTGTTCAAGTTCTTCATAGTATAGTTGATTTATAATTAGAGTTTAATTTGATATTTAATGAAAACTCAGTCATGATTAGCTTAGTACAATCCCATTAATACTAGCTAGTACATTTTGGTGAAAACACACAATGCAGTCATTTTCTTTCTGAGACTTTTTGTCCTGCATGATTTGCGTGATGCAACTAATTAATTTATCATATATTCAAAACCACAATAGTGCTAATTAAGTATGATAACTATATCTAAACATGTGATTAGGAATTAAATTTTGATCCTTTATGAAAAAAGTAAATAAACTTTAGGAATATCTTGCAGCATATGCCAGCTTTAATTCTCTGGTCATTTCTATTGAGTGAGTCTCTCAGGCATGTAGTGAAAGCAAACACAGAGTAACAAGGGCCCACCCACGGGCTCCAAAGTCCAAGGCTCATATAATTCATGATTTTTCATGTAATAGTTTTCACCTAGGGCCTCAAGCAGAAACAAAACCAACATTATATTCTATGATTTTGTCAGACACACATAGTGTAGTTGTTTATCAAATGATTAGGTGTTGGAGGAGAAGTTGTGAGGCTGTGATTCATTTTGCGCTCGCCATAACACCGATTTATGAATAATTTAGTACGTACATCGACATGCTAATACAAACAATTGTATAATAACGTCATAGAAAAGAAAAAAAAATACAATTAATGACAGAGACCGAATATTTAAAAAATGAAAGACTAAAGAGAGTAGAAATGCAGAGAGAATGAGGTTTGGACCACACCAACACCACAACGTGAGACGAGACGGGGAGGTAGTCTAGCGTTGTCTTTGTCTGTGGTCACTTACGGTGTAATGTAACCGTCCAAAAAGCATCCTAAATCCATTTCCATTTACATCATTCACCAACTTTTTCTCTCATCTTAAACCTAAATAAGTACCAAACAGATTAGTGTTGCTGCCTTCAGTGCTTAGTTCATTTCACACTGTACCATAATGTTTTATGTCAGTTTTTAGATTGTGCTTGAATTTATTAAAGTACTGTTCACACGGATGTAAAAACAGTGAAAATATGCTGAATTTCTGAGGCAGTTAAAATCCAAAATAATTAGTTTTAAGTATATATTAGTTTGTAGGAAAGAGAAATAGGTGGCAATGGCGTGGAGGTGGGGACAGCATGTGAGGTTACAGACTGGCATTGTGATTGGTCAAAGGAAAAGTGGGAGCATGTTAGCAAATACAGCTGTATTCAGTGGGCCATCACGTGAGCAATAGTCATTTTTTTTTGGATATCTGGCGCCACAATTCAATTTCAAATATCCCTTCCACAACCATTTTATTATCTTAAACTTGTACACAACATAATTCTATTTTAAACACATTATCTATAGGATTTCTCATTTAATTATTTTTGTACTGCTTATAAATTCTTATACTTTTACTTTTTTTAACTGTTTTTCCAAAATTTAAGTAACTATGTATTATAGGAAAAATTACTTGTATAATGAACAAAATTGTAATAAAATTATAAAATGTATTTTTTTATAATTACTTCTTATAAAAGTATTTCTACAATTTAATGACATTTTTTAATTTTAATAATTTTTATCATAATAAATTTTATTATTTTCAACTAATAGATCTTAAATAGATATTATCATTTATTTGAAACTGAAAAATCATTTAAATCAATAAATTAGAAGTAAAAACATTACATGTTTATTGTTATTAAAAATTATAATATTAAATTGATCTTGTGTTTTTAAATGGCTACCAAATTTAACTGTGGGAGTTTGGAAGAAGAAAACGAAGTATGGTGTTTTACTGATTAGAGTATTTTACTTTTAAGTTAAATTTGTTCTATTTCCTTAAATTTGAATGTGTATATTAAGAAAATTTCAACTGTGATTTATTGTTTTAAATTAAGTTATATTATCCTTATCACTTAAATATTTTGTCATTTTAAATTTTGTATTATTTAAGTTTATGTTTATCATATTATCATCAAAGTTTTTAATTTAAAATTTGTTATTTCCTATTTTTAATAGATAATATGTAAAAATAATTATTATACCCATTTTAAAATGCCTTTATTTAAGGATCAAAAAGATTATGTTGTTATCCATTTATTTTTTAATTGGAAATGTTTAAATGAAGATAAAATTAATTTAAATGATATCCTTAGTCAATTAATTTTGTTTCACATGTTCATGTAGTGTGTTATTTTGCATTATATTATACATAGTTATTATGTGATGGCAACGGGGCGAGGCGGCGCGGGCACGGGTTTCGCTATCCCATACCCATTTTCGTAAAACAAATTCATCCGCATCCCCATACTCAAATCCAACGGGTATTAAACTTTTGACCCATCCTCATCTCCACTGAGTAACGGGTATAATTTCGTACCCATACCCATACCCATTTTCTTACTACTTCAATATTAATTTTAATTAATTTTTATAAAATAAAAAAATTATGATAAATAAAACATAATATTATCAAATATTCAATATTAGAATGATGATTGTTTCTTCGATATCAAATACTTTAAAATAAATTATAATTGTTTACATTTTATATTATAATACGAAATAAAATTTCATGAGAACTAAAACAATTATTAAATTTGCAAATATTAATGAAACATAATTGATAAAATTTAAAAATATTTTTTAAAAAATATAAAAGAAAAATAAATATTCAAATTAAAATATATTATAAATGTTTGTTTACTTCAATCTTTTATAATACATCATTTGATCAAAATGATACAAAGAACATAATTGATATTTTAAATGTTTTTTTACTTCAATCTTTTAAATTCTAATAAATCTTTTTTTTATACACTAATAAAAGTTATAATACATCATTTGATCAAAATGATACAAAGAACAAATAATAATCATAATAAAAGTTTAAAATAAATTATAATTGTTTACATTTTAGATTATAATACCAAATA
>Ga0214545_1006327_pt1 | contig 20693 bp, 17 predicted proteins | sample CNSS4metaG_FD_160064 | JGI IMG/M metagenome (GOLD analysis project Ga0214545, IMG submission 160064) | Root nodule microbial communities from cowpea collected in UCLA plant growth center, Los Angeles, California, USA - CNSS4 | ecosystem: Host-associated > Plants > Roots > Nodule | place: USA...
TTTTCAGTTGCTAAAACCTCTCAAATATCTTTTAAAATAAAGATAAAGATAAATATTCAAAGATATTTGGAGAGATATAAACTATTTGACAAATATAGTTGGTTAATAATTTATGATATAATTAAATTAATTAATTATTTAAAGATATCTGATAAATTATCACCAAATAATATTTATATTAATTTTCTAAATAATCCATTTTCAATCCTACAGTCCAATTTTGCAGAGACATCCAAAAATATCAATATTTGCCAATAAACCCTTCTCCTTTGACCAGTCTTTGACTTTTTTACCAGATTTGACAAGATTTGACCAACTTTGACCATTTCAGTGTCCATTAGGAGAATGACACGTGGCAACCTTCTCCTTCTCTCAAAATTAGGGTTTCGCAGATGCTTGTGGTTGTGAATAACGGCTGCCATGCTTCCAGGTGGACTCCAGCGTCAATGGCTAGAGATGAAGGTTGAAGATGGGTGTTGCTGCAGATCAAACAGGTGCAAGGAGGCTCGTTGTTGCTCACAGTGGCGTGGTGCAGGTGCATTCGCGAATGAAGATGGTGTTTGCTGCAAATCGAACAGGTTCAGGGAGGCTCGCTGTTGCTTGCGTTTCCGTTGCTGTTCTGGCCCACGGTGGCTGGACTGACGCGAGGTAATTTGCGGCATCACTGTAGATGCGTGGTGCAAGTGAATGTGAGAGGAGTTGCTGCAGGTGCATGGATGAACGACGACATAGAGGTGGTTTCCATGGTTGTTCAAACAGCTGTAGCTTCGACATTTGTTGGCACTGAGGATGGAAGTGCAGTGGTGGCCGTGATTGGCAGCATGAATATAGTGGTGGATGACGCAGATCTACTTCCGAATGGTGCTGCTTCAGCGAACAACGATGATGGAGCAGTGGCTGCCGGCGTCGGGCCTGATGGAGGCTAGGGTTTCAAGGAGAAGAAGCTAAGGTTGAAGATGATGATGTGGCACACCCTGATTGGTTCACATGCATGTGCAAGGATTAATGCCACGTGGATTGTTTTAATTGGACAAATTTAAAAGTTGGGGATTGCCACATGGCATGATCTGGGTGAGTTGGGTTTAAGTGGTAGGAGGAGTGTAAATAGACATATTAGGGGGTGCAAAATAGGTTTTTGGTGAGACTAATTTAGAAAGAGGGGAGTGTATAAGTAATGTATGAGGTACAAAAGTGATTTTTCCAGAACTTACTGATTTTAGCCTTATTTAAAGGTGTGCTCCGCCAGGCGGTGATTATAAAACAGGGGGGTTTAGGAGCGCATTGGCACCTAGCGGTGGGGAGGTCCCGCCAGGCGGTCTGGACCTGTTTCGCCTTGTGGCGCTTGGTGCTACGCCGGGCAGAAATCCTGCAGACGCTGACTTGTGTTGTGTTGTGGTTAAGCAATGATGTCATACTTGGATCGGGAGATGTTGTGCCATGAACGAGTAGGTTCATGGATGGTGGATAACATGTGATGATATGAGCAGGGAGGTTCATATCCAGTTACTCTCGCGTGGGGATACAAGCGAGGTAGGTTCGTATGTTTCGTGCTTACGCTTCAGAGATGCCACGTGCGGGGAGGTACGGGGCTGGTGGATCACATGTGTCGGACTACGGGCGAGCAGGTCCGTAGAGTAGGACTACGAGCGGGGAGGTTTGTAGAACAAGACTACGAGCGGGGAGGTTCGTAGAGGAAAGACCACGAGCGGGCATATTCGTGTGAGCATCATATTCCCGAGTCGAAGGCTAACCATTTTGTCTGATTTTAAGACTGTGAAATCTTGGGGTTAAGGTCATGGCCAAGAACTAAGTAGAATGAATAAGATGGGTGTATGACTTATCTTGCATATTTTATATATGTTATTTTTATTTTCTCAGCTCACCCTTTCTGTTTGTGTATGGCGATGATCGTGTGATTCGTTACACGGGAGCAGATGTTGATACAGGTGATGCTGAGGACGCTCAAGTGACGGAGTGAGGACTAGCTTGGGAATTAGAGCTAGGAGATTTACATATATATATATATATATATATATATATATTGTTATGTTTTCATTTAAGAATAAGAATTTTGGAACTTGTAACACTTTTGTTATTTATGTTATAAGTTTTTGGGCGTGTTTTCATATTTTAAATTTTCCCACCTTTGCAAATAATAATATTGCGACTTTTGATATTCATTTTTTTTATTTATTTAATTAAGTAATATTCCTTAGGAATGTTACATCAACGTAATGCTAGAGGTGCTTACGACCATCGGAGTTGTCGTCGGCTGTTGTTATGCATTGCGGCTACGACGAACGACGTGCAAACTTCACTAGATATGGAAGCACATTAGTGGAGAGGAAAATTGGGGAAGTTGTTCAGCCTTAGAGAAGAAGATGGTGAATCAGGAGGCATCAATGATAGGAACATAATTATACTAATTATAATTATTAATAGAATTTATAGAATATACCTATTAATTTGACATATATAGTCTATCTATCATAATAAGTTTTTCTCTTATTATGTTAGGTGTTCTTTTGTTCATCATAAAAACTTTTCATCGTAATTATTTTTATGCCATCACATTTCATTTGCTATGACAGGTTCATTGTACTTGTCATAATCAATTTGTCTTTTTCACTTAGTATGTCATATCCCTTTTACTTGTCATAATAACTATTATTTTTATTACAAAAATACCACCGGTTAACTTATTATGACAGGTGGATTACACCTATCTTAATAAGTCATCATAGATTAATCTTTTTCTATTAGTGGGTATACAAGTCAAATGCTATCATGAAACATATTTGAATTGTAAAATAAACTTGACAAAATTTGGTTAAAAGGACTATATTCACATATTTCCAAAGTCGGGGGACTAAATTTGGCGAAAGTTTTAAAGAAAGACTAATTCCAATTTTCTCTTAAAGTTAAGGGATCAAAAACATATTTAACACTTTTAATTATTATGTAATTGTAAAAGAAGCGTCTTGTGGGTGTAGGGTTGTTATCATGTATTCCATGCGAAAAATCAATATATATATATATATATATATATATATAAAACTTTAGTAATTTTATCATGAATCAGTTGTGTTTGTAAGATTCGTGAAATTTAATTAATTAAATAAATAAATAATTAATAAATGCGGGTAGGGGGAGCCTTTATGGCATTAAATATTGACTATTGTGACATGGAAAAGTACAAGCTCAAATGGTTGAGAGTACTTAGTTGTTGTGAAAGGACTTGGGTTTAAGTCATGTGTATGCCATTTATGTGTTATTTTAATTGTGTATTATTTTAACAATATAATTGAACGTGGGGAGTGATAATATAAACATATATTTATAAGAATTATCACAAAACATGAATGGATTGAATGGTTGTCCATTGACTTGACATTGGTATGATGATGGGTTTGAATCTTAGTAGACCTAAATTAAATTTTCTTTTTGCAAAAATTCTCTTGGCATGAATGTGAAAGGGCATAGAAACCCTAGCTGACAAAGGAGCAACCAAGAGAGGCTGAAAAACCACTCATAATGATCCTTGCATGGCAATTACCATCACCATTAAACTTCTTTTTCATTTTTGGCCATTAACCACCATTAAGACCTAATTGAAAAGCCAATTAGTGGAGAGAATGAGGGTTTTTGGAGTCTGCCATTATTGTGTATTGTGAGGAGAGGGAATTCTGAATAGAAGTTGAGTTGTGAGTGAGATAAGGAGCTGAAAGGAGGGAAAAGCAAGAGAGGCCATTGTTGATCAAGAAAAAGAAGTTGGAACTCTCAAGTTTTAGCAAGGAAGCCAAGTTAGGGGAGCTGGACTCCGTGATTTTATCTTATGTTATTATTTTCGCATGATGATTGATGCAAATAAAGCTTGGAATAGTATAGTATTGTGTGATTTCGCATTTCCATAAATTTTCCAAAAATCGCTTAGCGGGCCTTTAAAGCCGCCAAGCAACTCATCTTTTTCTGGGTAATTCTGGGTTCCAAAGATGGAACCGCTTGGAGGCACGACCTTATTCGCCAGGCAACGCTTGCCTGTTCACCTAGTTTTTTGGGTTTTGTTTTGAATGGCCTAGAGGTGATGAACAACCGATAGCGACACAAGCTAGATTGGCTCAATTTTGATTTTCTTGGAGTTCTGGATTGATTTTGATCGGTGGAAAAAGTTGTAATGGATTATGGGAGCCTGGGAAAAAGGGATCATGGTGGAATTTCACTGTGATGCGCAAGAATTGAGTGGAATTGATCAAAGATGAATATTAGGGTTTAAGGTTTAGGGGTTTTAGATTTTATCATATCAAGGGGGGATGCTAATTGAATTATGTGTATTGGGAGTGTATGAATGAAATATGAACTTAATCACGTGAGTGCAGAGTATTAAGTCGAAAACTTGGAGAAACTAGAAATCGAGACGTGTCAGGGTTCGCATACGTAAAAGGAATTCTGGGTTTTGTTTTCCAGAATTTCATGAATACCCTAGTGGCACCGTAACTAGCGCTAGATCATAACAGTGAGCCACTATGGGTCTTAACGTGCTGTGCGGACAAGGAAATTTAGTGTGGGGTCAGTTTGGGTTATGTTAAAGTAGAGTTGAGACATGCTGGCTATGGTATTAGGATGATTAAGTAATACATGGAGTGAGATGGGGAGGAAGTCTAAATACTAAGTTGTGTTAAAACATTTGAATAATGATAGTGTAGTAGCATTAAATATAAGCCAAAAATCTTATGTAATGATGTGGCATAATCTAAATTAAGAGTTAGGTTGTGAGGTGTGATTACATAAGGTGAAGAGGGATATAATGCTAAGGTAAGGTATAAATGGGTATGTTACTTGTAATTGATTTGAGATTGATGTGATAGTGGAACCTTGTGATAAGTTCCAGGTCTGTTAGTGACTTTGGTCTAAATTAGAGTAATATTGTTTGACCTTAGTTGACTTATGGAGATTTGTGTAGTCAAGAGAGTGAATCTATCAATGAGGATGATTATGATAGTAAGGCATAAGAAAGGTAAGTTCAGCAACATAAAATGGATCTTACATGATAGGTAATCATACGATGTATCATGGATGAGAGAAGAACGAATGAAACCAAATCTGAAAGGTCTTGGTGTTTGCGTGCGTGAATAGTGACGAGACTCTGCTATTTTCGCCCAAGCGAGTTACTCTCGCCTAAGCGAAAGTTGCAGAAACTCATTCCTGGTTTTGGGTCGAGCGTCTCGCTCATGCGACCCGTTTGGTGTTGAGCGACAGCTTCTCTCGCTCAGGCGAGGATGGCTCGCCCAAGCGAGGTCGCGATGAGACCTGTGCATGTTAAGCGCGAATCCTCGTCCAGGCGAGGAGTTGTGTGTGTTTGAGAGAATGATGGTCTCGCTCAGGCGAGAAGAGCTCGCCTAAGCGAGATGATGTGGTGAAGCCACTGTTTCACACTCGCTCAGGCGAGGTGGGCTAGCTTAACCGAGGCCAAGGGATTAGCTTGGGCGAAGACCCTTGGCTTAAGCGAGAATGCTGAGAATCTATGCTTGTGGGTGCTGTTTGAGTTGTTTTGCTTGATGTTTCTCAAATTATGGGAAGTGTATGCATGTTTGGTGTGGTTGGGCTTGAAGGAAAAAGTCCATAGGAATTGGTGTGTGCTTGGTTTGAGTCGCGAGCTAAGAGTTCATGATGGATGGACCGCGTGCGGAATATGAACAGTTTAGTTCACCAGAGGTACTATTGTTGGGATGAGTGAGCGAGGGAGTTCATCTCATTCTCGACTTGAGAAAGCTTTGAGCAAGAGAGTTCATAGTAGGAAAGGCGGGTATGCGGTTCGGGTCTAAGCGAGGAGTTCGGATGACGGGTGAGGGAGTCCGTGAAGCAGGACTACAAGCGGGATAGGCTTGTAGGTTGGACCACGAGCGAGGGAGGTCGTGGAAACACATAAAATCCCAATAATTAATAGTGCGTGCATGAACTCGTAACATTTATGAGTGGGGAATGGATATTTTGTTATAAATGTTTGAATAATTATGGACGGTCGGGTGGGATTATTTCATATTTATTTTTATCTTTGTGCATAGCTCACCCTAACTGTTGTGTGTGGCGATGATCAGGTAACTTGTTATCCGGGAGCAGATGATGTTGCAGGTGAGCCAGGGGATGCTTAGTTGCGGAGAGTGGGAGTAGAGTACAGGGGATTTTTGTATGAAGACTTTTATTTAATTTTCATGTATTTGATTATGGTTTTCATTACTTTGGATTTTCTTAAATGTAAAAGTGAATTATGAGTATTTTGTGGATTTATAGTGGATATTAACTTTAAAGGTTATAAAATTTCCCGCGCTTTTGGGAAAATAAATTGATGATAAATGAGGTATTAGTTATATAAATTGTTCATTTATTTATTGTTTTAAGTAATATCCTACCTGGATGTTATACAATTTACTATCTATCTTCGCAGTTCACACGTGAATATGGTAACAGAGATTCAATTACTCAACTTTAAATATATCAAGCCACAAATCCAATACAATTCAACCATAATTATATTCAAGTCATCCAAACCCCCAACCTGTCAACCCTAACTATCATACTTAATGTAACATCCCTAAGGAATATTACTAATATTTAATATATAAAATAAGAAATAAAAATAAATGCCTCATTTATTTAATACCGTTTCCCAAAAACACAGGAAATTTAAAACTTTAATACAATGTAATAAAAATAGGAGTCGATAATTGTAAAACGGAAGTAATATTCAAATGGATCCCAAAATGGTTACAAAACTATCTCAAAACCAAAATAATAAATATATACAAAATCCCATGCTATCCTCGCTCCGAGTCTATGCATCTCCTAACCCACCTGTCTCTTCATTTGCTCTTGGATAACGAGTTATCCGATCATCGCCACACACACAGAAAGGGTGAGCTATGCACAATATATAAAACAGATACATGAAATAAATATGTCACCCATCCCAAAATAACATAACTAAAATTTCATGCTTTTCAAATTACCCAACCATGACCTAATAGTCCTTCATGAGTCATATACATGAACTAGGTCTTGGGACTCCACTGTGCTCCCATGAAACTAACTCATCTGTGGTCCAACCCTGTGAGCCTATCCCGCTCATAGTCCTGCCCTACAGACTCCTCGCTTGTAGTAAATCATCCAAGCCTCATAACTTGGACCCTGGCACGCACACAATCACCATACTATGGACTCCTTGCCCAATAGTAGCCGACGGGAACATAACCGCTCCTTGCCCATCGTGCGCCCGACACATGTAATCACCATACTAAGGACTCCTCGCCCATTAGTACCCGACGAGAACTCAACCAATTCCATGCCCATCATGTGTCCAACCATCAAGCACATCCCAGACCCCTATTGGACTTAGTCCTTCAAGCCCAAACACCACACCACATGCATATACTTCCTATACTTAGAAAAAAGTAGCCAAACCAACACACACCTTCGCTCAAACAACACACAGACCTCGCCTAGACGAGTATTCGACAAAAAAATCACACATGCACTTCGAGAACTTGCTTAGGCGAGAGTGTCCATCGCTCAGAACTCAAAACCTCTCGCCTGGGCAAGATATCGCGCTCAAAACTTCCAAGTTTCCTCACAACCTTGCTAAGGCGAGTGCCTCTATCCTGAGCAAGAGACCATGTCACTCAACCCTTTTCCTGGTCGCTTAGGCGAGAACCACGAACCAGAACCCAAAGTGAAACTCTGCAACTCTCGCTTAGGCGAGGTGGACCCGCTTAGGCGAGACTTGCAGGGTTTCAAGTCTGTTCACGCATTGAATCCACCCCAACCTTGCCCAATTCACACCACAAAACATACCAAAACAGAATTCGATCATTACCCAGCATAAAACAATGGCTAGCAAACATCAATCATGTTATTTCATCCATTCATATTACCCCAATTCGAGATTGAGTAATCCTTACCAAATTCGATACCAAAACCCTTATTATACCCAATATAAGCACAAAAGACTTTGCACCCAAATGTCAAACCAACCAATTTACATTCACAGTACATAGGATACGAAAATGTACATCATTCAGAATTCATGTGAGAAAGCCAATAATTCCAAAATCATAGCACACACATTAGTGAATTTACATGCACAAAGACAGCTCCCCTAACCTGGAATTATTGATCAAAGTGGAGAAAGACAGAACCCTTGATTCACAACTGCCTTCTTGCTTCAACCCTTGCACACCCAAAACTCAACTCACACTCTCAATCTCGTGCTCCTCTCTATACCAGTTTACCACACTGCCAAAACCCTTCCCTTTACCTAAAAGTTGGCTTTTATAGGTGTCTTTATGATGGGTTTTAAAACTAAAACGAACTTGGGCTTTTTAGTGTGTTTAATTCTCATTTAGGGGTCATTATAGGATGTTTTCCAGCCCCTCTTAGCTTCCCCTGCTAGGTTTTCTTTTGCCCTCTCATATTCCCTCCAAAATTACACTTTAAAAAATAAAGTTCCAATTTCATTCCCAACCAAGTTTGAACCCATGACCACTTAGTCACCATTCAAGTGCATAACCAATTCAACCAAGTCATGTTAGTGATACATTCCAATCATGATAAGTTTACAATACCAATTCCATATTCATACATATTATTAAAAATCAATAATAAAACAACAACACATAATTGGCATACATAGGACTTGAACCCAAGTCCTCTCATAAAATAAAGTACTCTCAACCATTTGAGCTAGTACTTTTCCACGTCACATTAAACAATAATTAATGTCATAAAGGCGCTTTCTACCTGCATTTATTTATTAATTAATTATTTAATTAATTAATTTTCCTGGGTCTTACACTTAACCATTTTCATTCTCTTCCAGTAAAACCATAGAATCACAATTTCGTTCTTATTACACTATAGAAATCAATTCAATGAATCATTCCCCAAACCCTAACCATGTTACCGTAATCGAATGTTTCCCATTAAATCCCCAAGATTCATACACCCATGTAAACATTCGTAATATAACACATCTCATAATTTCACATTTTACACATGAACGATTCCAGAGGATCCAATCAATCACAGAATTCATATATATACTCATCAATCACACATCTATATTATATATATATATATATATATATATATATATATATATATATATATATATATACATTCACCAATCAAGGTCATACCACCACTTAAGCACACTTAATCATCCATTAATAGGCATAGTATTAGGGAATTAAAACAACCAATCATGACTGATGTATATCTCTAGCTGCAGACATCCAATGCAAATCTCCATCGTTTAAAGTGAATAACAACATCTTATAAATCGCCTGTCAAAATTTCACCTAAATCGGTCGGTTAACGAATCGAGAAACGTAGATTTACAAAACTTGCGCAAACTAGAAAAATTTGTGGTGCCCGGGGCCCAGAATTCAAGAACTTAGGGCTTGACTGTATAAAACTTGCGCCCGACAGTTCCTGCTGCGCGAAAAGTACGAAAAATAGCATTTTTGCATAGTGTTCACATCGCCTGGCAGAGTCACCCTTACTGCTAGGCAATTCATCACAAAAAAACTTATTACTCATGCGTCGCCTAGCGGCACATTCAAAGCCGCCCGACAGTTTCTGGGAATTTTTTCAAAAACTCGAAAACACCACGATTTGGGATTATGCAGGGCCTCATGATCGTACATTACAATACAAAACAATCATAAAGCATGTATATACGTGAAGGAACTCCCCTAACCTGGAATTTCCGTTGCTTAAGCATTGGAATGTTTTTCAAGCTCTTGTGCACCACCAAACAATCAACCCTTGTCTCCTTCCAAGCTTGTTGCCAACTCCTTGTTATCCTCTCCAAAAATTCAGTAATACTCTCCTCTTACAACTCTTTCCTTTGGCAGCTCCAAAAACCCTCTCTTTCTCCTCAATTGGTCACTTAATTAGGGGTTAATGAAGGTTAATGATCATAAAACCAAATTTGGCATTTACTTAGCTTAATGGTCATTCAATGACTGTTTTATGATGGTTTTCTAGCTCTCGCTTGGCTGCCCATTCATCTAGGGTTTCATCTACCCTTTCACCTTCATGCCAAAAATAAAATTCACAAAAAGAAAGCCTAATTTGGTTCCACCAAGGTTTAAACCCATAACCATTCCAATGTCAAATCAAAGCACAACCATTCAACCAATTCATGTTTCGTGATAGTTGATATAATTCTATGATTACATTATCACTCAACATGATCATGCATATTATTAAAAATAATAATAAATTAAATAATACACAATTGACATACATAAGACTTGAACCAAAGTCCTCTCACACAATTAAGTACTCCCAACCACTGTAGCTAATACTTTTCCACGTCATACATGTCAGAATTAAATGTCATGAAGGCTCCTACTACTCACATTTATTAATTAATTAATTTTCATGGGTCTTACAAATTCCACTCTTCAATATATTCTTTTCCATCATTCTTGCACATGTGGGAGTACTTGTTGATTGAAAGAAAGTTTGGAAAACCTGATTAGGATAGAACTACTAATAGAATTCACATGCTAGACATAGATGTGGAATATTTAGTCATTCATAACATAAGAATATTGACCATTAATGGATTAAAAAATGCTAGACATAGGGTTTTATTATTCAAGTTTAGACTTGTCGATAAAACATTAAGGCTTGTTAAAAAGGTGTTAATGCGAGAGAATGAATTAGAAGAATATTGTTTGGCGTTTTTGCTTTGAATTGAATCATGAATCTCAATCCCAATGAAGCTTTTATCATATATTGTTGCACATCATATGCTTGATAAAAATACAAAAAGATTTTTATTTTTGTTTTTGTGAAATTTGTTGTCTAATTGAGTTATGAATTGCAAGAGTTGTCAAGTGTTGCATAAATTTATTGGGAAATGATACTTGGACTTTTCACTTTATTACTTGGATTATTTTGTACACTTTCCAATCTCGTAACATGTTTTTGGCATCGTTATCCTTGACTTATGTTCACACACAAGGAAATTTGAGCATTTATGTCTCTTTTAGACTTTCTTATGTGTTTTATTTTCTTGTGTTTTCCTTTATGCAGTTGGTATATAGATGTTCATGATTTCCACTAATTTGGTTTATGCTTAATTCTTGTTTTGGGGTAAGCCTTAGAGCATGATCTAGTTGTTGGAAGGCCCTAGACATGGGATTTCAATAGCCTAACTAATCAAATCAATCCAAATATTGCAATTCACTAGAAATGGGATTGTATGTTTAGCCCCCACTGTTTTCGTTCTTAATGCAAGTTTTGATGCATGCTTATTCCAAAGATTGGTAAGGTATGTCAAACTTAGATAGGTATTACAAGAGACATCTTAGAGGACATTAAAAGTAGTATTCATAAAAAATGAAAGTACTGAGCAATTATGTAAACATCTAAGTGAGGTTGCTTGGGAAATATGTTTAATCATTATGCATATTAGAATTTTTGTTTTGTTGGTGTACGTATGTTTCTCAATTTTGTTTCATTAATTCTATATTTTCACTTGTTTCAAATTCTCAAGTTTTTGTTTATATAAAAATTGAGATAAGATGTTTTTTGAGTATCTTTTGTGTTTTTATGAGTGCAAGGTATTGACGAAAATGAAGATTAGACAAAAATAAGCATATGGTATTGGTTCAACAAGCGACAAACTAAAAAGAAAAATAAAAACGTCACAATGAATATTAGGTGTCAAGCTAAAAGATGTTAAACAAGTGCTTGTTGAGAGGCTACCCAATATTCTTAACAAATTTTTCCTTTGAAATATATTTTTCAACATCACTCATTGGGTGAATTGTAACACCTCAATTTTGGGATGTCATGGAACGTTAGAAAATTATCGCGTTTAGTGGAAAAAGGATTATTATTGAAAAGGCACTAAAAAAAACTTTTAATTTGATTTAGATTACATAGTTCAAAACGTCAATTTATCAAGAAAAATATAAATAATAATTTCGAACGAAAGAAAATTACATAGTCTTGCGTATCTGATTTAAAACAACTAATAAATTATAAAAACTCCCAAGTCCACCCCAGCCTCTCGTCAATCTACTCCATGCAAAGATTATCAATAATATCATTTGCCCCCTATAACACACACGTTATACGATCATCGCACATACAACAAAAACACAAACAAACAAATAAGGGTAAGCTAACCATAAACAATGATATATAAAAAAATTTCGTAAATAAAACATGACAAATAATACTCAACATCTCATTCAAGTAACACTTAAGCATTAAGATCACAATCAAACCTTATTTTGAACACACAACCTCCAACATCCAAACAACCATATCAAACCAACAGACTACCACATTCATTTAGAACTCTTAAACATAGTAATCATAATCCAACTTTGGTTTTTCGCGGCCTCTCACCCCATAACAACATCTAGTTTGCTAGAACAGATGGTTCGATGTGTCCCACTATAGCAGCCAGACTATCTCCCTTATTCCTCAATGAATTATGAGAAGAAGTGTTGATGCATCACACATCGAGCACTATACTCACAACGAGCCGAAATAAGGTGAAACATCTTTCCCCTCCCCACTGATTCACACAAGCGAGAGGGTACAACACTCGAACCAATCCTCTACCACTACTTCACACAGGTGAATAGGACCCTTTTCCACTGCTTCACACAGACAAAAGAGTCTTCACTAGGTTACTAGGACTGAAAACCTCACAAAACACATAATTCCACCAAGAGCTTTCAAGCAAGACAAAACACTCCCAATGTGCAACACATAAGAATTACTTAGTGCCAACAAAATACACACCATCACATCATGCATGGGAAATAAAGTTTCATAACCCAAATCCTATATCCAAAATACATAAACCCTTGCTACACAAGTGAAAAATGCATGCACCAAAACAAAGAGAAAAATACTCAAGCATCATGGTTACACCAAATGAGAGAATAAGACAACCCATCACCTCGGGTGGACCCCACCCATGCATTCAAAGAAGACAAAGTATTATACTATATACTTTCTCTTCCCTAGGACCGGACCTAACACAACACCAAAACTCTAAGGAGCACAACATAATTACATGTGGTATGAATGGTTAAAAACAAGCAACAAAAGCACGACCTAAGGTATTCCACCAACCAATCAACATGTAATTTGCAAAAAGAAACGTGAATTAAAAGTGAACAACCATCCACTACGTCCCCACCTAGTTAAATACTACGTGTCATCAAGAACACCAACATGTGATTAAAAGGAGTTTGAAGAAGGCACTACACTTACCCTTTATATCATACATTATCCCATCAAAAGATGAAAAAGCCAAGGGCTGCACTACCACCTTCATACGGAAAAACGAATGCATATTTGTGTGTGGCATTTACGTGAAAGTGATAGATCAAAAGAAGTACAAGAAAGGTTAACCTAGAAGCGACTTGTGCTTTAACAAAACCATTGTCGCATTCTAGATGCAATCATTGTCGCAGGCACCCCACAGGTGCAGAATCTAACTTCGGATCAGAACCATCACCACGAGTCTCGTGATTTTGAATCACCACTTCCCTGAGGCGAACCAGCTGCAAAACCACCTCTTGTGCGGGCCACCACCGTGAACACATATCCACCGCAATGCAATATAGATGCAACCAGAGCCTGCAAGATATCAATTTGAACCCACCATCATCAAGAACCACCACAGCGAGAAAACCCACCGCGATACTGCCATGTAAGATGAAGGGGAAGCCTCCACCGATAATGCTCGTAGACCACCATCGTTCCTCCTCGTGTCTCATCATCTCGAGTCCAGCACTTGAACCGCGAGGAACAATGCACACCAGATCTGCCACTGCTGCAAGAACCCACCGTGAACATCGAACACAACACCACCTACACCTGTTCGAATCGTGAACATAACACCACAAAGCCCCCTCGCGAGTCCAGATCGCACCCCTATGGATGGAACTCCATGCACTTGCAACCATGACCACAAAACCAACAGAGGAAACCCACTCTCGTGCAAAAACTAGACCAGAATCAGTCACCGTCACAAACCATCACCACTACAGGCGAAACCTGATACACTCACAGGAACCATCTTGGCACCACCTTAATTTTCATGTATCAAAACTGCACCACTGAAACTCACACGATTTGGAACCCAAATGGTACCACCCACACATGCAACCCAAAACTAGCAACACAAAAAGTCATGCACCCCCTACACCAGCATGGAACAACCACGACTTCCTCGCACTCACCATGAAACTACCACGAACCAGGCTCCAAGTCGAGAGAAATAACACAACACTTGCACCTATTTGCTTGCGCTGAAAACTTCAAAGAACCCAGCTATACCACCAGGAAAAGAAGAGTATGTGTCCAACGAAGACTAACCCATAAAAGAAACGTGTGGCTGCACCGTAAAAAAAGAACTGTGAAACTAACCATTTTTAGTGCAGGCCATGGGTTTTTCGTAGATTGAAGAAGAGTGTGGTGTAGGTTATTAAGAGTATAGAAGTTACACAACCAAATCAAGTACACATTTGGTGTGAGAAAATAAAGAAACAAAACTACCTAAGTGAACCTACTACAGCACGTAAAAAGAATAAAGAAATCATAACAACACTACTCAAAAGTTCATACATATCATAAATAAAATGAACCATGCATAAAGCCACAAAACACAAAAGTGAAAAGAAGAATACAAGTTCAGCTTCATATAAAACAGAAAGTAAAACCATATCTAGCTTCCCCTACATATGTATGTTTTTCTAGTTTCATCCATCAAACAAAAAATAAGAAAACAAGAGAAGAAAGCATGGTTGACTTCCTCTACCTGAGTTACTTCTTTTCCTCTACCGTAGCCTTCAACTCTCGGTTTCTCTACTCTTGTTTCTCTCCCTCTCTTTTTTTCCAAAACCTTAACTTTTAACCTATAAACCCCCTCTCCCTCAAAATCTTTCTGTTACTATTCTCTAATTTAAATTTTTATTTTTCCTTCACCATTGTATTATTTATATACAACAATTCAAAAAGATAATGTATCACACCTAGCTAATTCGACCAAGTAATAATAATAAACGTCCACCTTATCTACACGCGAAGTTATTCAGGTAATCGGCCTAGGTTGACCTAATCCTAACCGGACTAAACCGGTAGCCTAAGACACTAAATACCAGCCTAAGAGCACGTGTTAGCGATAGCGGCACGAGCCGCCAAAGAGGTAATCGACTTATGTCGACCACCCTGGTATGCTTAATGAAATCAAAGCACTCATAAAATTTAGTAAGCTCGTAATAATCAACTAAGGGCCTGGGCTAAGGCCCAGGCCCACCTATGGCCCAAGCCAGGGCCCGTCCCATGGAATTATCAGACATAATTAATAATCTATAAATATATATGGACCCCATGAATTAAAGGTACGCATTCATTACTCCATTAATCACCTGATTTGACTTTTTGAGAGCTTTGGCTAACTTAAGCTTCGGAGTCCCTTCTGCAGGTAACCCCTCCCGGGTCCAAGCCGATATATGCCAAAGGGGAAGAAGCCAACCGAGGAGATAACGGATATAGGTAAGGTGATACTTGTGTCTAACCGATCTTAATTGTTCTCTGTAGGAACAGATAACAAAGAGAATATATATATATATATATATATATATATATATATATATATATATATATATAACCATTCAAAAAGATAACAAAAATAAAAGATACATATATTTATATAACCGTACCCATGTTATTGCAAAGCAAAATTTAAGCAAATGTAAAAATTAAGCATTGCACGTGAACAAAAATACAATCAACCACCAAGTTGTATGCTTTCTCATAGTATACTACGCACCAATAAAATATAAATGCATAAGTTGCACATGCTTTAATTAAATAATGAATAAAATAATTAAGACGAGTAAGTGAAGCCAACCCAATTCGAACCCACGTACTTGCACACACAAATTCACTCTCCAACCAACATATGAATCACTTTCTCATGTTATAATACGTACTACTTAATTATATACACATATCCGCAACACTAAATATAATATTAAAATTTAAAATAAATAAAATAATAACTTACATCACTTAAATAATTATTATAAATACAACAATAACTTAAATCACTCAAATAATAATTATTTCATATTTTGTAATTTTAATAACCTAATTGAATTAAATAAATCAATAATTTTAATCAAGCCATTAATTTTTCCCATGTGTTTCCCTTAAATCTAATTTTTCTCGTGTCTTATATGAATCCTCTCGCCTAGCGACCATATGGTCACACATTTTCTTTTGCTAGTTGAGTTTGCTCACCTAGTGACTACTTGGCCTCACATTTTCATTCGCTAGGCAAATCTGCTCATCCAGCAAACACATTGATGCTCGCTCAACAATTTTTTTTTAGTTTTTGTTTTAACATGCTTAATTATCAAATTCTCTTTGAACTTGTTCTAATCATATCCTCAAAATATATGAATTGAATGTTTGGATGGTCAACTGAGTTAGAATATGTTTGAACAATGATTTTCTTGTGTCATAATTGTGCATATAGTTGAGATAACTTGTGGCATACATTGATTGTGAGATAGTTTGATATGTTTATATTTAGTTAGTCCTTGATCAGTGTAAGAGTATGACCAGATTTTTTGATATTTCAATATGGAAATGTTTAAGTGTTGAAAGCACATGAGTGTTGTGAGCTTGAGATTAGAGAGTTGTAAGGAAAGCAATAATTTCCATGAAATTGATTTTAGCCTTATTCTTGTTAATATAATCATATAATTGGTTAGAAAGGATAAAGGCATTTGTTTGATTTATTTAAGCTACTTAGCCAAATCTCTAACCCTAATATATGTTAATTGTCTATTGTTACCCTTTTTTAGCCTATTTGTTTCATTCTTTTACCCTTAACCTTTAAAGAAAATATATCTTGTCTCGCACCTTAGTCAAAAGGAACAAGTACATGTTGAGTAAAATAAAGGTATGAGACCAGATCAGTTTGTGGTAGTGTATAAACATCATATTGGGTATGAGATTAAATAAGCTTGCAGTAGGCTTTTATAAAAACCATACCCCAGGAAAAACAAAAGAGAAAGAAGAGCAAACACAACAGATCCCATGTGATAAAAAAAGGGTTGTGTTATGAGAAGTATATGAAAATTTTTGGGAAAATTATTTTGTAGATAATATTAGGATATCATGAGTTATTTATATTTAGTTGTTTTCTTCGGCTCAATGGTGTTTTTGAATTCCTGAACACCCATATTTCTTCTAGCCAAGACTTATTACAACTTCTTGAAGACCTTTTGATCTAACCAAATGTGTGCATTGTGTAAATTAGATGATGGACAATTATGAGTGATCATTAATAAACACTTGTGTGCAAGTGAAACATTATTTTTTGTTATCTTTTTTATTCAATAGTCTAGTTATTATCTCTTATACTATTTTAGGATTGAAGTGATTAATAGAATCATGCCATTCTATCTTAAGTTTTAAAGCCACAAGTGAATCTCTTTTGTTGCATGATTAAGATTGATTGAGAAATAATTTGTTCTTATGATATTATGATGGATTGACCTGAGTTTTTCTTACTTTATAGTTTTAAGTTTTCATGAGGACATGAAAAAGTTTAAAGTTTGGGGTATTTTGATAATTGGAATTATCATGCTTTATTTATTTTTTTGTTTATTTTTATCTTTTATTGTTATTTTATTATTACCTTTTAGATATTTTAGTTTTTATTTAATAAAATTGGAAAATATAAGTATTTGGTTTACATATTTTATATTTTGCAAATAAGTGGAAATATCAAAGAAATTAAAAAGAGTATAAACAAAATTTGATTATCAAAGTATTAGCAAGAGAATATATTTATAAAGTTAGTTACTTCAATTGCAAATCCATGTACAAATTCCAAGCTAGTCCAATTCTTAAAGTCTTTTAAATAAAAAGGTAGATAACATGAGAATGTTATTTCCTACCATTGAGACCTTATTGCATCAATGTATTTCCCTCATTAGATGACCATGTTCTCTACTGTGAATATTTGTCTTTGTTCATTTAATGTTTGTTCAATGAGTGAAAGAAAAAGCACAAGTAGAACAAAGAAAGGTGAAGTTTGAAGTTTGAAGCAAACACATAGAAAGTGAAGCTTAAACAAGCTCAATTAGAAGTGTTGAATAGATGAGTCACAAGCTAGACTAGACAACTCAAGGTGTCCAACAACCCAAGAGAACAAAGGTGTTAGATGACTAAAATAATGTAGAATCAATTGAACTCTGATAATAAGATCATTGACCAGATGAGTCAACATAATGAGGCAAGCCATTAGACTCCTAAAAGAAGTAGATGAGTCAAAACAAAGTTTTAAACTAGTCAACAAAAGTAGATAAAGGTACTAGACAAGTATTAGTGTTAGATGAGTCAAAGTTAACATATCAAGTTGAATGTGAATATCTCTATTGGACTAATACTTCCATTAGATGAATCCAATGGAAGAATGACTAGACGAGTTGACCAAAGGAAAGCATTAGATGAGTCAAGTTCAGATAGCGTGAAAGAGAAAAATTAAATTACAAGGTGATGTAAAGATCAAGCCTGAATTGATCTAAGAAATCTGAACATTGAAATTGATTATTAAATCAATCAAGAGATTATTACATCATCATGCTATGAAGATTGCGATGCAAGTCTCAAAGTTATTTGAAGATATTCTGGTTGAAGATTTGATTGAAGAAAATAGCAAAGATGATTGAACATATGATTGAATAGATATAATAGGAAATATTCTCTTATTGAAGATTGTTAACGTTGTCATATATTTATTAACCAATCATGGGAAACAAAAAGACTCAGCATACCAAAAATTGCAAGAGAATCTCTAGAAGATTAAAGCCACAATGCATTATATTTGAAACTCAAATTGTTGAATTGTTGAAAAGGAAAAAAAATGATAATTCACATGAAACAATACTCTAAATGAAATATCGAAAACTTCCAAACGAAGAAAGAAAAAATATATTTGTTTCTTACAAAAACAATAATAGAATATTATGAGACTCAAATCTTATCTTACCCAATGTAACACCCCATTTAATTAATAACCCTAATTAAAGGAAATGTCACACAAAATAATATAGTAAGCAAGGTCTTGGGGTATAAACACTACTCCTTACAGTTATCCCAAAAGAAACCAGGAATAAACTAGGGCACACCATGATGTTAGTAACAAAGTATAGTAAGGGATCAATAGTATTTCAAAATAGAGCCCAATGACAAGACAATACATGAGCCATAACCCTAAAAGAAAACTCAGATAAGCGGAATCCAGTCTAGATAGGTTATGCAGCAGAACCTCCATCACCCTAATGACCACGGGGAGTTCTCGCATCTGCTCACATCAACAAGTTGATGATCATCACAAAAAGAGAAAACTACACACACAGAAAACATAACAAGTAGAAAGGGTAAGCTAGAGTAGAAAAATGATTGATAACGTCGTCGTTGATGCGATCAAATTAATACTACTTATCTATAACAACTTCAGTATTGTTAAGAAAGTAGTTAACAAAATAGAAAGGGTAAAGTAACCCTAAGTCGTCTCCCAACGAACACGGAATTGATTTTTAACAAATTAGTTCTTATAAAACTATACAATGAGTTAGTCAAATAAAATAAAAAATATAGGGGATTAAGATAAAAAAAGATAGAAATAAAATTTAAAAGATAAAAGGAAATAAAAACAATAGTAAAGAAAATAGATTGATTCCATTGCTTTTTCAAAATAGATTCATCATCGGTTATCTAAAGATTATTGATCAATTAATTATTGTTATAGATTTACAAATTAATCAATGTAAAGTCTCAATTAATTTGTTGGCATTCTCACTTTTAACCAAAGTACAATCTTAATTAAAAGTGAGAACTTTTAGATTATCCACAGTAAGTTCAAACAAAGTACAGTCTCAATCAAATTTACTATGCCTAATCATATCTATTCTTTTATCTCCTCACCAAATAAAAAGCTTAATTAATCAAAGTAAAGTCTCAATTAATTGTAGTTAGAGTAAATACCTTTAACCAAAGTAAAGTCTCAATTATTGGTAAAAACTCATTTAATCATATGAAAGTTTCTAAATAAAATCAAAGTAAAGTCTCAATTCAATTTAAAAACCCTTGGACTCATATGACCAACATGCATATAGATGAATGAATACCTCAACAATAATAAAAAGAACAAAGAAATTAATTGATCTAACCTAAGAATCCAATTAAGAAATTACAATGGAATCAACCCAAGAAGTTTAGAACTCCATGAATGCAAAATAAAATAAAAATAGAAGAAGAAAGGAGAGATAAAAAGGAAACGAAATTAGGCCCCCCTAAGGGTTCCAAAACTTCGAAATCCCGAGCTTGTCTTTTCTGCTTTCCCTTTGTCTCTTTATATAGGACTTGGATTGGGCTTCTTTTTGTTGCTAAAATCTCTCAAATATCTTTTAAAATAAAGATAAAAATAAATATTTAAAAATATTTGGAGAGATATAGACTATTTGACAAATATAGTTGGTTGATAATATCAATATCTAATATAATTAAATTAATTAATTACTTAAAGATATATGATAAATTATCACCAATTAATATTTGTATTAATTTTCCAA
>Ga0214545_1006330_pt1 | contig 20688 bp, 18 predicted proteins | sample CNSS4metaG_FD_160064 | JGI IMG/M metagenome (GOLD analysis project Ga0214545, IMG submission 160064) | Root nodule microbial communities from cowpea collected in UCLA plant growth center, Los Angeles, California, USA - CNSS4 | ecosystem: Host-associated > Plants > Roots > Nodule | place: USA...
ATATATATATATATATATATATATATATATATATATATATATATAAATTAATGAAATTGTCAAAAGAAACAGATGTTAAAAATTTATGATAAATCTTCACAAAAAATTCAGACCTCTTTCACTTGGGAGTTCAACACTAGAAAATGAGAAGCAGACAAATGAATCTCTAAATCATGGAAAAACTCTCAGCAGCAATGTTTCACCTTCTTCATATCGTAAACAAATGTGCTCTCTCTCGTCGTGACCATCATCATTGTGTTGGAGTTCTCTTAAGAGTTGAAATATTCATTGACTTGATATTGCACCCAATTGGAACATTTTGGTACTTATTAATTCGTTAATTAATCAAATAATTTGGATCACTAACTCGCTTCATTGGGTTGTGCAGAGCAATTTGAATATCAGAAGACAAAAGATCTTAAATGGCGAAAATGGAAATAATGGCGCACTACGATGATTCTGGTGACTCACTCTCACACATATACAGCAAATTAAAATAAGTGGGAATACACATCCAATTCAATCACTTGAAGAATTGAGATTTCAGAATAATTCTAAACTCAAAACCCTTTCTTTCAGTTCTTCTCTATGATGGATAAACAAGATAAGCTTTCCCCCACAAATGCCGAACTTGCCATTATTGTTTTCCAGTTTGATAATCTTTTTAATTTGTGTCAGAATCCACTCATATATTTAATTCAAACTCCATGTTCTCCATTAATCACATTTTACGCTAATTCAAAATTATCTAGTTTTTCATTGACATTATATTATGAATTAGCGAAATGTATATTTTAAAATTACATGAATCATTTAATTGTTTTTTTATATTCAATTATAAATGAATAATATTTAATAAAAATATAACTTTCAATAGAACAATTTTTTAATATAGAATGGCTAATATTGTCATATGTTGTATTATTATGAAATAAAAGTAAAAGAAAAAACAGTGTTCAAATCTAAAAAGGACCTTTATTTCCAATTTAAAATCCATGTCTGGTTTTGTCATTTGTGTATATCTATATATAATTCTGGCACACATCCATGGACATTCCGTGATAACAAGATCAAACGTGAGTTAGACATAGTGCTGGTTTTACCCATAAATTTCTTTTTCAAAATTGAAAACTTCGTTCTGGACAAGGAAGCTTTTTCACAGTCCTGGTTACTGAGTTCATTGGTTAGGTATGCTTATATATATATATATATATATATATATATATATATATATATATATATATATATATATATATATATATATATATATTAATTACTTTTATGAAAATAAATTCTATTAAAACTGATAACAAAATGAACACTAAATTAATTAGTGAGGCATTGTCCCTATACAATGACTTTGACTGATATCATACATTGTCCAGCTTTAACACTGCTAAAATACGATGATGTTGTTTATATGTAATTTTGGCATGCCACATTAAATATGTTAGGCTATACCTACACTCTTAGCAATGAAATATACGGTGGTTAGCACCAACAACAAAATTTTCCTATATGGTAACTCTATCTTCAAATGGCGCACTTTGCGTGGACACAGTGCTTGACGCGTAATTGCAGTGCGCATAAGGAATAAGCATGCGCCATAATTCACCCATTGCAGAATGCACTTTTTCTTCCACCGCAAATCAAATCACAATTGCTGATTCAGTGCTCACACACATTTAAGCACCCATCCACCCATTCCTTTATATACAATACCTTGCAAGGGTGCTTCAAGCCACACTAAGTTACAACTCATTAACATGCAAGGCAATAAACTTTTGTTGCACATATTCACTCTCTTTCTGTTTCTTGCTGCCACAACTTCATCAGCAGAAAATGATAGCAGCAGTAAACAAGTTTATATCGTATATATGGGAGCTGCGGATTCTACCAATGCTTCTCTTCGGAATGACCATGCTCAGCTTCTCAATGCAGTGCTAAGAAGGTATACGCAATTACATGTTACGTGGACTTCAATCATTTAGTTTGATTATATATGTTGCATGTTTTTTTCCCGACAAAACAATAATGTGAATATGAATTGAAGGAATGACAAGGCTTTGGTGCGGAACTACAAGCATGGTTTCTCAGGGTTCGCAGCTCGTTTATCAAAAGAGGAGGCAAATTCAATTGCTCAGAAACCTGGTGTTGTGTCTGTTTTTCCTGACCCCATTCTGAAGCTCCACACAACTCGTTCCTGGGATTTCCTACAATACCAAACTCACGTCAAAATCGACGCCAACCCAAACACGCTATCCAATTCTTCTTCCTCCTCAGACGTTATCCTTGGCATATTAGACACAGGTTATTATTAATAACCAAAACAAACTATATTATTGTCTTCGTTAGTCATTGTCGATATCACACACAACTACTTAGTATAGTATACTATACATGTATGATCTTATGACGTACTAAATATTCGAATGTTTGATGATTTAAGAAAGTATTAGTGTGAAGAAAAAAGGAGTATTTTTCAGGTATATGGCCAGAGGCGGCGAGTTTTAGTGAAGAGGGAATGGGTCCTATTCCATCGCGTTGGAAAGGCACGTGCGTGAAATCAGCAGACTTTAATGCCTCTAACTGCAACAGGTTGTACAGTGCCCTGAAACAATAATAAACATTTAAATAATTAAGTAGCGGTTAACTTACCGTTTATTTTGATTTTTGAACAGGAAACTAATTGGCGCAAGATTTTACACTGACCCTAATGGGGAAGACGGTGACAACACGCCACGGGACTCTCTTGGCCACGGGACCCACGTGGCCTCCACGGCGGTGGGAGCCGCAGTGACTAACGCATCGTACTATGGTCTGGCGGCGGGGAGCGCCAAGGGTGGGTCCCCAGAATCAAGATTGGCGGTTTACAGAGTGTGTTCTAACTTTGGGTGTAGTGGTTCCGCCATTCTCGGGGCGTTTGACGATGCCATTGCCGACGGAGTCGATGTTCTGTCCCTGTCGCTCGGTGCATCACCGGGATTTCGACCCGAGTTGACGAACGACCCGATTGCGATCGGAGCGTTCCACGCCGTGGAGCGCGGCATCGTGGTGGCGTGCTCCGCTGGGAATGATGGACCGAGCTCGAACACGGTTGTGAACGATGCGCCTTGGATTTTAACCGTCGCAGCTTCCACCATCGACCGAGATTTTCAGTCCGACGTGGTCTTGGGTGGTAACAAAACCATCGAGGTACGTGTTCAATGCATCATATTATGTTTTTTAGTTACTTAAAAATACTATTGAATAATTTTATATTTTATCACATTGTTTTACTTTGTTTTCTTATCTATATTTAAATGGGTACAGTGCGAGTAATCTAATATTGAGCCATATTTATAATTATTATGAAACTTCAGGGTAGGGGTATAAATTTCTCCCCTCTTTCGAATTCGGCTCAGTATCCATTGGTATACGGCGAGTCTTCCAAGACGAACGAGAGTAGTTTAACTGAAGCAAGGTATGCAAAATTTCCCTAGTTATTAAAAACCCGCAATTGATTCGGTGCTTAAAAGCATCAGGGTTTGGAATTAGACAGCATAAAATGAACAAAGAAATTATAAATATTGGTTTGATAATTAAAAACATTGAATCACTTTTTAAATGCAGACAATGTCACCCAGATTCATTAGATGCAAGCAAAGTGAAAGGGAAGGTTGTGCTATGTGATGGCAGAAACGATGAATACTCAACTGGTGAAATAATAGAAACGGTGAAAAACGTGGGAGGAATAGGCCTAGTTCATATTACTGACTCAAATGGAGCAATAGCCTCATATTACGGGGACTTCCCTGCAACGGTTATAAGCCCAAAAGATGGTGCCACAATACTGCAATACATCAATTCATCAAAGTATGTAACAGTGTTAGTTTCAGAAATTGTTTTTGAATCTTGTTTGAGACCAAGATTGAATACTAATTTGATTTTCTATGCATATAAAAAATATTAAAGCAACCCAGTGGCAACAATTCTACCAACAACTACAGTTCTCGATTATAAACCTGCTCCCCTTGTGCCATACTTTTCATCAAGAGGACCTTCATTTCTATCAAGCAATATTCTAAAGGTATGTGATACGAAAGAATAGAATCAAGATAAACCAATCTCAATGCTGAACACTAAACATATTGTGGTTTCTTCCTAGCCTGATATTGCAGCACCAGGAGTTAATATTCTGGCCGCATGGATTGAAAATAGCTCAGACGAAATTCCCAAAGGAAGAAAACCCTCAAAATACAACATAATCTCTGGAACTTCCATGGCATGTCCACATGTTTCAGGACTTGCTAGCACCGTCAAAGCACGCAACCCCACTTGGGGTCCCTCTGCAATCAAATCTGCCATCATGACTTCAGGTCAGCATCATGCTGTGTTCATATTACGCACCATTACTTATACTTATAACGTGCTCGCATAAGTTTTGAATCAATATTTCTAAATTATTAATGCAGCAATTCAAAGTGACAACACGAAGACAGCAATAACAACCGATTCAGGGTCAGTAGGCACACCATATGACTATGGAGCAGGGGAAATGACAACATCTGAATCATTGCAGCCAGGGCTAGTTTATGAAACCGACACCATCGACTACTTAAACTTCTTGTGCTACATTGGACTTGACGTAGCCACGGTTAAGGTTATCTCCAGAACTGTTCCTGAGAATTTCAGTTGCCCCAAGGATTCAACTTCTGATCTTGTCTCCAACATCAACTACCCTTCCATAGCAGTGAACTTCACCGGCAAAGGAAGTGTCAGTGTGCGTAGAACTGTCACAAATGTTGGTGAAGAAGATGAAACAGTGTATTCCCCGGTGGTTGAGGCTCCCAGTGGAGTAAAAGTCACATTAACTCCAAATAAGTTACAATTTACGAAAAGTAGTAAAAAACTAAGTTACCAAGTTATTTTCTCCACAACTTTGACTTCCCTCAAGGAAGATCTCTTTGGATCTATCACTTGGAGTAACGCAAAATATGTGGTTCGAAGTCCTTTCGTATTAACTAAGTGACCAAATTTCAAGTATTGTTGAATAAATGCAAGCCAAGTTTTTCGTGGTGTCTATATGCTTCAGTATTCATTATTTAGCATTCATTTGCCTTCTACTTTATACTTAAGGTTATATTTCAAACTTTTTTTTTTTTTAATTTTGATTGACGTTGATTATTAGGTTCAATGAGTTGAATACGTTAAAGTTTTCTCTATAAGAATGAATTTGTGAATTTACTCTGATGATTCCATTTAGAGAATTCTTACACAGCGGAAACTAGAATCGAAGTTTTAGGTTTATTATTTGTTTTGCTTTGAGAAGTTGAATTAGCATCTTCATCTATCGTTCTTAGTTTAAATTGGTAAAATATTGATTGCAACGGTACTTCTTAATCAAATCTCAAATAGTTTTAAAATTTAAAGCAGTTGGAAATATGAAGTTGTGGTTTTAGAATTATTTGATTTTAGCAAAGAACAATTTATGGAATGAATAAAATTTATTAATAAAGATGTATGCAAGTTTAGTTCTCAAAATATATATTCCATTATAATGTGTATAGGTAGATTTGAAATCCGAATTAATATATATATATATATATATATATATATATATATATATATATTTATTTATTTATTTATTTATATGTCTAAGCACTCATTCAAACAATTCGTGAACAATTATTTTCCAAACAATTAAAGTGGTTCAAGTGATAAGTCTAATTGTTCGAATAACAAAATACAACACCTAAACAATATAATAAAAATACTTTATTCAAATGATGTTTTTATATTTATACTTAGTGACTTTGAAATATTTGCTAAATCTTATTATTATTATTATTATTATTATTATTATTAATTATTATTAATTATTATTAATTATTATTATTATTATTATTTATAATTGGATCCTTAAATGATGTTTTGTCTTTATGCTAAAAATAATAAAGTGTTGATTAATTGAAATTGAGATAATGAATGGTGTGATTCCCGTGCTTTTGTTTTCTTTAAGAGGCTATTATAAGCTTTGGCTTTTCTTATGAATAAAGTAAATCCTCTGTATTTGGTTTTATGGAAAATTATCCTACCTATTATGGCTATTTATTAATAATTAATTCACTGCCATTTTTATTTATTGAATTGAGTTTGGTTAGTTGGATCAAATTTAAAAAGAAAATTAAGAAAAAAATATATAATTTCTTGAGTATTACATTAATTAAAAAATAATAATACAAGTTTTATAAAATTAATTTAATACATAACAAAAGAACACAATTTATTTATAATATAAATATGAAAATATATTTGTGTCATGAATGAGATGAATTTAATTAACTGGATTATCTGATCCGACTCTATGAACGCACTACACTTACATTATAAAACCATCTATATATTTCTGATTTAGTCTCTTAATTTTGTACAATAACGGTTCAACCAAAAGATTATATTAAAATTTTGATAGTCTAATTTAAAATATTGACTTATTTTTCCTTTTTCTGCAAATAAATAAATAATGCATATATTCTTGGTCTTGTTATTCCACCATATCAAACTCTTCAAAATATCCCACAATAAGCTTATTAAACAAATGGGTCACCAATCTTTATTACTTTTACGATGGAATTCTCTTAACACATACACTTGAAACATTGACTCGGCAACGCCATTGATATTTCACACTGAACTCATTTGGGACATTTTATTCTCTATTAATTAATTGATTAATCAATCAGCTGGAACAATAACACCAGAGTCATGTATAGTTCTGATTAATTTTTATAGCAGAAAAAAAAAATGAAAATATGCATGTGAATGCAGCATTTGAAGATTTGAGATTGAGAAACCAAACTAATAACACCTTCAAATTCTCTTAAGGAAAAAATGAATATCTGTAATATGTCTAATGCGACAACAATTTCAGCAGAAAGAAGAAACAATTCGCCGCGTAATTATTAATTCCCAATTTTATTCTCTCTTTCATCCCCTTGTCTAAACACTGCCAGTTTAATTTCTATATATTATTGATATAAGATTTTATGCCGTTAATTTCTCAAAAGTTATTTTAAGAATAAATCTTAAGTCATTATATAAGAGTTAATTATTGAAGGAAGGTTGTAAACATCCATAACATTCCATCTTTCAACTCTCTTTTCTACAAACTATATCTAATCTATTTGCATCATCACTTAGACCTATTTGTAATCATTAATATTAAGTTTAAATATATTTTGGATAAATATTACTATGTTACATCTGTTTTTTATCTTTGCGGGTACTCAATTATTCAAGTGATATACTTTTATTCATTTTGAAATAATATTTTTTAAAGCTGTATTTTTATTAAAAATAATTATAATTTACGTGTTTATACATGATTTTTCATATATATCAAAATTGATTATTCTATAACATGCCAGTAGAAAGTTTATCTCTGAAGAATTACTAGTTATTATATATCTAAATTATCTATAATATTAAAATTAAGTATTATTCTTTTTTTCCTTTTTCTTTACATTATTTAAACTTAATGTAAAATAATTTTACTTATAATATATTAATATATTTTGTAACTAATCAGTATTTACTCACAATATCTATACATATAAATATAAAATAATATTTATTTGTAATTATTTTTATTTTAATGATACTTTATAAATATATTAGTTATTATTATTATCTAAATCAAATTGAAAAATATATGTATTTTTTAAAATTTAAGCTCTCAACTGGAATTCAGGTAACTAATATCAGCTTTATCTTTGAAAACAATTATAAAAAATGTTTTTGTAAAGTGTGGAGATTAATAACCACAATAACTTTGAATAATTTATTTTATAATTTTGAAAAGTACTATAATAACTTCTAATTGAAAAATAAATAAATAAAATACGGAAACCAAAATTGATAAATCCCCGGGACAGTAATGCTATGATAGCAAAGATGAAAGGGATAGTGTGGAAGGTATGAATGCAACCATGTAAGTTAAGGAATCTTTTTCGCTCAGATGAATCACATGGCGACATGGTTGGGTTATCTACCGTGTTCATTGGGTAACCATATTTATTCATTATAAAATCCACAGAAGGGACACTTAATTTCGAAAAGAGTTGTAACTAGCGCGGTAGATTACCTTAATTCCTTCTTTATAATGAAATCTTGTCATATGGCATCACATGTTACTAACTGCATGCTACCACCAGTTTTGGAATATTAAGGTGGTTGGCACCAACACCAAAATTTTCCTCTATCAAACACTTTGCATGGACTGAGTGCTTAACGGGTAATTGCAATGCGCGTAAGGAATAAGCACACGATCATGCTACCATCGCACATTCTACTTTTTCTTCAACAGTAAATCGCAATCGCTGCTGATCAATGCTGACACAAACTCAGCACCCAATGAACTAGACCCAAGGCATTATATATATACCACGCGAGGGTGATGCAAAAGCACACCACTGAGTGCAACAACGTATGTGTTCAGAGAACACCAACTGATAAAACATGGAAAAGAACACACTTCTGTTGCATTTGTTCTGCATTCTGTTGCTGTGTTTTGGAGCGTCAAGGTCATCGGCAAGGAAAGTTAATAACCATGGTACCAACTCTAAACAGGTTTACATCGTCTATATGGGAGCTGCGGATTCAACAAATGCTTCTCTTCGGAATGACCATGCTCAGATTCTTAATTCGGTGCTGAAGAGGTACCTTAATTAATTATGTGGGCAACAAGTATTTGATTAATTTTATGATATGTTTCATATATTTAACTTAATGCGAATGAAGGGATGAGAATGCTCTGGTACGAAACTACAAGCATGGTTTCTCAGGGTTCGCAGCTCGTTTATCAAAAGAGGAGGCAGATTCAATCGCTCAGAAACCTGGTGTTGTGTCTGTTTTCCCTGACCCCATTCTGAAGCTCCACACAACTCGTTCCTGGGATTTTCTCACACACCAAACTCGTGTCAAAGTGGACACCAAACCAAACACGCTCTCCGGTTTTTCTTCTTCCTCAGACGTTATCCTTGGCGTCATAGACACAGGTTAGAACAACTAATAACAAATGATATGAAAATATAAGTACATGTTATTGTCCTGTATATGTATTTGTTAAATCATTTAATTAATAAGCTAGAGGGAATTTTCAGGGATATGGCCAGAGGATGCGAGTTTTAACGACGAGGGAATGGGTCCGATTCCGCCCCGTTGGAAAGGCACGTGCGTGACAACGCGTGACTTCAATTCCTCCAATTGTAACAGGTAGTATTAGTATACTGAAATCTCAGTCACACCATAAATTATGGTCATGAAATGAAATTGCACCTGTTATAAAAGTCACGTATTTAAATTTTAAAATTTATATAAATAAATGAAAAAACGAGTCATTGGATATGATGTTACACCGTCACCTGATAATTCTAGGAGACACACACGAGTCCACCATAAAGATTGGAAATGAAAATAAATAAAGTCAGATTTTGGTGTTATTACCAGAAAAACGATTTAGCTTTGTTTTCATTTTGGTTATTTGATTAGGAAGCTAATCGGGGCGAGGTATTATACTGATGATGAGGAGGGCGAGGGGTCCCACACGCCAAGGGATTATGATGGCCATGGGACCCACGTGGCGTCGACGGCGGTGGGTTCCGTCGTGAGAAACGTGTCGTTCTATGATCTGGCGGCGGGGGACGCAAAGGGTGGGTCCCCAGAATCTAGGTTGGCGATTTACAAAGCGTGTTTTGGCGGGGGATGTCGTGGGGAGGCCATTTTGGCGGCGTTTGACGATGCCATTGCCGACGGAGTGGATGTGCTGTCGCTGTCGCTGGGTCCGTCCCCCGGGAGCCAAAAAGAATTGCTTGACGATCCCGTTTCCATCGGCGCATTCCACGCCGTGGAGCGCGGCATTCTGGTGGTCTGCGCCGCCGGCAATTCGGGACCGGAATCGTATACGGTTGTGAACGACGCGCCTTGGATTTTTACGGTTGCAGCTTCTACCATCGACCGGGATTTCGAGTCCGACCTCGTTTTGGGTGATAACAGGACCATCAAGGTACGTTTTTCTTTCAACTTCATATCCTTCTCCTCGTTCTTCAACTGCACCTATAAAATAAATGAAAAAAATTATTAAGATAATGAAAGTTAAACTTTTTTTTTTCTGCATTAAAATTAGGTGATAATACAAAGATCACATTTTCTACTTTACACTTAGTAAACAAAAGTACACTTTCATTTTAAAATATAAAATAAGCGAGATGAATAAGTAGAAAAAGTAAAAATATATAGTTTTTTCAGTAAATGTTAAGAAAATGTATGTTTATAATTCATTTTAAAATCACGTGAAATATTCAATACATCATAGGCGTTTATAATGACTTAAAAAATCACCATTAGATATTTTTTATAAAAAATTTGAACTTTTATTTTTCTTGTTAGTATTTTGGATTAGTTGGGTGAAACTAATATAATTTTTGTTCGCGATTGATGATTATTAATCTTTAGGGTAGAGCTATAAACTTCTCTAATCTCAAAAGTTCTCCCGAGTATTCAATCATATCTGGTGAGCTTGCCAAGACAAAGAAAAGCACCGTAGCTGATGCCAGGTACGTACAGATGAAATACATAAGCAATGCCAATGGAATTTTTATATTTCTATAGATACATATTTTAGATAATTTAGTGAAATGGATTTTCTTATAAATCTTTGTTTTTTTAATTTAAAGAAACCGTGATTTAAAATAGGACTTGTCTTTCATTTTTACTGCTTCCATCAACTAAAGATTAAACTGAAATTATCTTCTAAAATGAGACTCCACTTTCTAAGTTTCTTAAACATTATGCCTCAAACGTAAAAGTAGTCAAATGCTCATAACTTATAAACTCCGAAACAATCGAGGTTCGGAATTCGACAACCTAAAAAAAGTGTATTTTGATCAGGTATATTTAAGATTCAAAACCACTCACACCGAACAAAAATAAATCATTTGTTACATGCAGAGAATGTGAGTCAGGTTCATTAGATGGAGAAAAAGTGAAAGGGAAAATAGTGGTTTGTGTTGGCCCCAGTGGCGACAGTTCGGAAATTAAGAAGTTGGGAGGAAAAGGTCTGGTTTTGATTACCGATGTATATGGGTCAATCGCAGAGAATTTCGGTGACTTCCCAGTAACAGTGATTTATCCAAAATATGGCGTCTCAATCCTCAACTATATCACATCAACCAGGTAAGAATCATAAGCAAACACTGTTGCTCAATTTTACAATTTGCTTTTATCACAGATTAGTTTAATTGTTTATCCTTACAATGCGAAGCAACCCACTGGGAACAATACTAAGCACAAAAACAGTTCTTGATTATAAGCCTGCTCCAATGGTGCCAAGCTTTTCATCAAGAGGACCTTCGACGCTTTCGAGCAATATTCTCAAGGTATATATGATTTGATGATAGGATTCACATATCATGAGGCTCAATGCTTAAACAGTGAACAAAACTTTTCTTCTTTCTCTGCAGCCTGATATTTTAGCACCAGGAGCAAACATTTTCGCTGCATGGAGTAAAAAAGCCATAGTGGGTGTTCCGAAAGGAAGAAAGCCATCACTGTACAACATTATCTCAGGGACTTCCATGGCCACTCCACATGTTTCAGGGCTTGCATGCAGTGTTAAAACACACAACCCCACTTTGAGTCCCTCTGCAATCAAATCTGCCATAATGACTTCAGGTCACCCATTTCATGAATATATATATATATATATATATATATATATATATATATATATATATATATATATAAACAGCAGATTACATTCAATTTCCTGTGATTTCTTAAGGGTAACAATAACTCATAATGTATAATTTTCATCGTTCTATGCATATGCAGCAATTCAAAACGACAACCTCAAGATGCCCATAAGAAATGATTCGGAAGAGTTAGCCACACCTTATGACTATGGGGCAGGGGGAATAACAACATCTGAGTCGTTAAAACCAGGGCTGGTTTACGAAACTGACACCGTTGACTACTTGAACTTTTTGTGTTACGCTGGATTTAACATAAGCGAGATTAAGATCATCTCCAGATCTGCCTCTAAGAATTTCAGTTGCCCTGAGGATTCCAGTTTTGATCTCATCTCCAACATCAACTACCCTTCCATTGCAGTGAACATCACTGGCAAAGGAAATGTGAGTGTGACTAGAACTGTCACAAATGTTGGTGAAGAAGATGAAACAGTGTACTCTCTCACTGTGGACGCTCCGAGTAATGTAAAAGTCACAGTAACTCCAGATAAACTCCAATTTACAAAGAGTAGTAAAAAACTAAGCTACGAGGTTATTTTCTCAGCTTCGAAATCCTTAGAGAACGATTTGTTTGGATCCGTTACTTGGACCAACGACAAATATGCAGTTCGAATTCCTTTTGTATTGACAAAATAGTAAAACAAAAACAGGGATGAATAAATGCAATCTAAGTTCTTCATGAATGATGCCTACTCTCTAGTCGCAATTCTTATTATTTGTTTGCCCTTTAGATTGTTCAACGTTGTTTTAAACAGAGATAGAGTCACACCTTCAATCAGCGAGGAAAATTGAAGTTAAAAGCTGATATGCCTTACAAGCAAGCAAATGATATTCATTTCAAAGTTGACACCTTACTGATATAATTTATGTTATGAGTTAAAATGTATTTTAAAAAACATAAAATTAGTGGTTTAAATGTTCTGAAGATTTCATATAAAAATACTGTTTTTGCAAATTACATTTTGATGTAAAACCAAAAACTTATATATGTCCACTGTGAACAACTAATGATAAACATCATCAGTTCACTCCCAAATACATTTTGCATAAAACAAACATACTTTGAATCAAATAAATGAATATAATAGACTAACAAGTCATATACACCTGATTAAAAAAAAAGTGAGAACTCAACTCATCAAGAAAATACACTACAGTCATCAAAGGGACCAATTAGATCGAAGCATTAAAGCAGCTATTTTAGATTTCCCATCTGTTCCCAATACAACGCCTGGCTTCAAGCAAAATTTATTACCCATGTTAAATCTTAGGTAGGATTCAGCCTGAAAATGAGCCTCATTTTCTGAATTTACTATGAATCTACTGAGACTCATACCCCAGCCTAATGAATCTTCTGAATCATCAGATAAGTTTAAACCGAATTGTACAGATTGGGGATTTAATTTGTTCATCTCGAACCAACCCCCAAGTTTTCCAAAACCATCAATTTCGGACTCCGCCATCAAGGCAATAGAACCACCCGAAGTGCGTATTCCAGTTGATGACAATACTTTAGGTGGTGCTGCCTCAGAAACTTCATTTTGCTTTGACAATACTATTGGAAAGGTAAAAGCGCCAAAATTTCCTAGTCTCTTTGATGATAAAGGCATGCGATGAAATCCCAAAATAGACAGTTTTGTTCCTCTAGAAAATTGATACAGAAGTTGCCCAAAGGTGCTAGATGTATGTGGAATTTGCAGACCAGTTGCATGTTGAGCCAATGAAGCAATAATATTTGACTTTCTCACAGTTATGCCTATAGCAGTACCATTGTGCAAACGGAGAAGTGGTGGTCCAAAATAGGAAAAATCAGTAAACCCTTCTCCAACCTAAATGCAGCACTACACCTTGTCAGCATATCAATAGCCAAATTAGGAAAGGGTAGAGAAAAGATGGATATATCAGCAAACAAGCCAAAGATTCAAACAATATAGCATTTGCAGTTTAAAAGAACTATTCATAGTTCATAAATGCAAATCCAGATAAAAGGAAAGGCAGGAAAAGTAAACCATTCATAATTCATCTACGTAGACACATAACTTGACACCTGAATAACGATCCACGTGTTTTTCGGATAAGTCACATCCACAGTTAAGATGACATTTTGCTGCAAATTTTTCAAGGCTAGCCTCTGTGTTTCTAACGACTAGTATGTTGTTTTGAGGCTTTTCAATATTTTTACCCAAATGGGACAATCTGTTGAACTTGCAGTCTCTAACTATATTTAACTTCTATGGTCTGATCAGATTGTTGTTCCTTAGGTGAGAATTCAGGAATAGGCTTCATATTGAAAAACCATTCCTGGCTTTCTCGCTTCTAATTTCAAGGGAAAAGAAAATGGCAAATTAAAAGCTAGCCACCACATAAGAGAAACATACAAAAGTAAACAGAACCTGATCAAAAGAATTGGAAGCAATTGCAACATCTCTGCCCCGGGCACCTATAGGCATAACCACCAGAGAGAACCAATCATTGACATTCGCTGTAAAACTAAGCTTGGAGAGAGAAAGAGGCTTTTCATCGCAATTTTCCCTGCCTCCATGAATGGCCACAAACTCAGCAGCACCAGAACATTTCTCCCCAATTGTTGTTTCAAAAATGAACCTTGAATCAACCCCTGTTCTGATTCCACACTTATCTACAGCATCTAAGTTCTGCTGATTAACATCACTCAGCAACAACAGAGAACCCAAAAAATCGAGGTGACCTCTCACGTGAGTGAAGGACTCTTGAAAGGGCCCTCCTTTGTTGGACTGATAGAAAGAGAGGACCCGCTCAACCTTCTCTTGCCTGTCTCTGAGTTTCATAATATCAGAAAACGCTTCTCTCTGCAACCGTTTAAGGATTTCAATCTGAAATTACCATTACACATTATGAATAAATGCTAAAGAAGTTGCATAAACCCAAAACATGAGAGAGAATACCGGATTGCGGCGACGAAAAACGCCGTCAACAATTTCTTTGCCGGATTTGGTGATGGCATTGAGTTTCTCCAACACCGCTTCCATTGTTGTTATCCACGGAACTCAACCAACAAAAACCTAAGTTGTTCCGCTACAGGCATCGATAAGAGTAATGCAACACTCTAAATAATAAAACTCTTAATTGAGTATTGAACTTATTTTATTCTAAGTTTGATCCATTAATTAAAATTATAAAAGAAGTACTATTTAATTTAAAGTAAGTTAACTTATATATAGATTAAGACAGAAAGAAATAAAAAGTAAAGGTGATGCTGAAGGTCTTGAAAGGTAACTTAAATTAGTTATTATAAATAAATTTAATTTGTTAAACTCGGGCTTATTAGTATGAGAATTTTTTTATTATACTTAATTATAATAACAATTAGCTAATTCCTATATATAAATAAATAATTTCTGAGATATACATTAGCTATGTGCTATATATTTGTAGTCAGATCGTTACTAAGCGTATTATGTAAATCTTTTATTGTAAAAAAAAATTAAAATTATAAATATTAAAATAAATATAAATAATTTGTATAATTTAATTGTAGATAGTTTTGATTAAGTTTATAAATATTATTTGTTTATTTTATTTAAAAATAATTAAATTAAAAAGTGCTTAAATAAAATATAGTTAAATTTTTAAAAAAATACTTAAAGAATAAAATTAGAAAAAAAATGTCAATATAAAAAAAAAAAGTGAGAAAGAGGAAGTGTCAACTGGGTTTGCTTCCATCATCTTGAAAATGCTGATTTGTGGATAAGTCTTCCCAAAGGTTCATTGCAAGATCGAGAAGATGGAGAGAGAAAGTCACATCGGCCAAAATTACATGTATGATCCTATAAATGATAGAAGAGTGAGGTACTTTTCGGCTTCAGAAAATATTTTTAAGGAGAAAATAAGTAAACATGAAGGCAAAATCAATTATGAAAATTAGAGAATTAATTCTGTTTAAGTTTCATAATTCCAGAAGACAAAGAGGATAATAGATTTTCTCCTGTCATAATTAAACCATAATCCATTAAAATTTTGTCATAGAAATAATCAATTATTTATATATTATAACATATAAGAGAATCGATTTTTTATATAACAATAAAATATTTTCATTTAATATAATTAATATTAATTATATATTATTTTAAATTATTTTTGTGATTAAGAGAAAAATAATAATATTTTATTTTTGTCAATTAAAATATATTTTTTAAATTTATCAAACCTATCTAATCGATAATTTTTATAAAATTTTATTTTAAATCTCTTCATGTATTATAATATTTTTGTTAATCCAAACAATTCTATATTTATTTTTTTTCTTTAAATGTACTGTTTAATTTTAAATAAGCAAATATAAAAAAAAATTGAAAGGAATGGAAAACTATGACAATATAATAAAATGGGACCATTCTTATTATTAGGTGATTATTAAATCAAGTATATCACTTATACTGTTTCAAAACTTTTGCTCTTTTTTTTTTGTCATTTTTATTTCAAATAATTTTATTTACATATTTTCTTTCCAAATTTACTCATTGTCTCTCATTCAGATTTATATTCTGAATACAATTTTGTTTTTTAAATCATAAGACTATGATAAAAAAATTGATTTACAATAAAATATGAAATTTTGATATCTACGATTATATACATAATAAGTACACTGAAACATCCATCTACTCCATCCAATCCTCTTTAATGTTAAGGCATGTGATATGATTGTGCAATGATTACATCAAACTCTAACCTCAAAGTGTGAAGAGAAGTGATAATATCATTAACCAAATTGCTTACACTAAAAAGACAACATGGATTAACCAAAATGCATGATTCTGAATTTTATAATTTGTTCAATCCATCTGCCCATTAAAGTTTAACTTAAAATAGATGGTACCAACCCATTTGGATTTAACTAACAAAAGAAAATACAAAAAGAAAAAAAAAACCAATAATAGAGGATGAACAAAAATATTAGTACATTATTTTCCCAAGTGTGGTAGGCTACCTTTTAATACCAAGCAAAGTAGTTAGTAAACTTAATTTATATATTTCATAATTGTTTATTAGAATCACAAGTCATGTTCATTATCTAAAATTGAAGTTGTCATCTTGACTTGGGACCATATATGAGAAGAGATATAACTTGTAACAAATTAAGCAAAATATTTGCATTGAAACTCTAACGAAGGGACGGTTTTATCTAAAATGGAAGACAAAGAATTAAGAATTAAGGGCAATAAACAAGAATTAGGTGGGAATTCTTTCAAGAAAAGTTGTTTATATATCTGTGGAGGATTTCACCAACAAGAATCTGATACGTCCTCTGCGTGGGGTGGTAGCTGTCCCAAAACACATATTTAGAATCATCTGTGCAGGTTTCCAGATCCAACGGGTTACACAGAATTCCTGCCTCTACAGACCCTGTGCCGCAGCATCCCCTGTCAACAACTTCTAATCCTGAAATTCAACCAAAACATTTATGATTTCAACAAACCTGCATAAGTTCAAAAATAACTTTAAAATATTTACCATATTTGGTTGGATTTTGAATGATATTCAGCAAAGGATCGTAAATATGGATATACACAATCCTGGATTGAGGCCAATTTCGACGTTGTAGCTTGTGAAGCTCTGCAGAGAGTTTAGAATTGAACAGTTTTGACGCCATGTTTATTTCCTCTCCGCATTCTCTTTCTACACCTCCAAACAATGTTCGCATGAAAGGTACGCATCCTAATGGAGGTGCACCAAACACTCCTATTCTCCTTACCCCCAAACCGTACAATTCCTACCAAAAAATTCAAATATTATTTAACCTAATGATATACCTAACCCCCAAACCGTACAATTCCTACCAAAAAATTCAAATATTATTTAACCTAATGATATACCTAATCTTACGATTATCGTTCAATGAGTATGAGATTACCTTAACGAAAGAAGAGGCGTATTGAACTAACATGTCAGTGTAATTGGGAACGTCGTAATCCAGTTTTCTAATTCCAGATGCAAAATAGGTGTTGGCAATGTCGTTGCTGCTTGATACCACAAGAACTAAACTTTTGGACAAGATGAAGTTCGTTTTCGCTTCTCCAAAATTTGCTTTCAGCTTTCCTATATATTCTTTGAACTGCTCCAGTTGCTCCGATAACGGTATCACTGACTATTATACCAACGATTAAGATTTCATTCATTTTCATTAATAGAAAAAAGAAAAGAAAAATGTAATAGAACAGTACGAGAAATCAAAGAGAAAACAAAAAAATGTATATCATGAAAAATTTTACGGCAAGTTGTGCGGTGAAAGGATCATATCCTGTGCCACCCGAAGCGAAGTTGATTCCCTTCAACATATCATCAGGTTTCAAACCTGGACTCGTGTATGCTGCTAAATATTCGTTGATTCCCAATTCTTCCGCTGAATAAGCACGTTTGGTTCAGATTAATAATCCAAAATCAGAAGTGATAAATATTAGTAATGGAATTTAAACCCAAGTCAAGACCACAAAGATTTTTTTCTTGAGTTTTCGGATAAGAAGTAGAAGAAGGAAAGTGAAAGCGTTCCGTGAATGATAGTTACCAACGAAGTCAGAAGGAACCTTGCCATTGCTGAATCTTCCTGTTGGTTGGGCGCCATGGAAATCCCTTCCATAAGGAGGAAAATTGCTCTTAAACGCTGTGATTAAGTTGTTGTTAGCGCCTGTGTCCACGATCGAATCTCCGAATAAAATCAGTGCTGGAATTGTTTCGTTTCCTCGGAGCTTAACAATGGCTTCGGTGTGAAGAAAACCGAAACACAAAACACACCACACAAACACCACACTCCACAACTCCATTTTACGTTTGTGTTTGTGGTTCTTGCCTCTATTCTCTTCCAAATATATATATAGAAAGAGTAGGTCCTGCATTTATTAATCGGTTGTATAAACGCGACATGATGAGAATGGTCCTTTATTGCATTTAAATGCAATAAATAAGATTATTTTTTTAATTTTAGGGAACTCCATCACTGCTTCAAATCCAAGCTCACTCACTAACATCTACATAATCTGAATTAAATGCTTCAATTGACTTTTACACGCACACAAATCGCTTCATTATATAATAATGAATTTGTATATATTCCAAAGCTTTACATTTATTGTGCTGTTTTGTGGAATTTTATAAAGACCCCAGCATGATCTGTTGCATATGATGATGCTGGTTATTTATATATATTTTGTGGCTTACATGAATCAATCGGTATTTCCATGGTAGTGGTGCTGTTCAATTGTTCCAGCAAAGACCCAGCACCACACAAATTCAGCACGTTCGCATTAAATGCAGAAAAAACTATGTAAACCAAATTTCAAATTGGTAAATAATAATTAAATTAAACCACTGAATTCGGTTGTTTATTACTGGGCCATGTTTAATTGAAACATGTTTTAATATCCTTTCATAAGTATAAGTATAACCATACAAACAAATATGCAGTCATTTGGTTTTTGTATGGCTTACTTGCGGATTCAAGTTCTTCAAATTATCGAACGTAAGGAAACAGTAGTGGAAGAATAACAAAAAAAATCGTTTTATTATTATTTTTTTCATTATCATTTTGTTTCCTTCATCAATACTAGTGAAACAATTTTTCGTTGTCTTTTAATTTAATATATTTTAAGTAAAATAAACTTGATTACATAAATAATCCTTAACATTTTTTATTCTTATTAGTATTTTTATCACACTTTTATATCTATTGGTAATAATATATTCTACATAATATGTTTTTATGATTTATTAAGAGCTAATTTATTTTTAATCATTATTTATTTTTAAGAAATTATAAAAGAAAGAAAATTGCTAACCAGTGAGACTTTTTAAGATATAATGATTGACTTTTGATTCCATTACATTTATATTTAAATTTGAAATAATTAGTTATATTAATTAAAATAATATAAATTCTTAAATATTATACTACTGTAATTGAATTTAAAAATTAAATTCTAATTTCAATAATTATTAATGCAATTTTATTTTTTTTAAAGGATCAATAAATTTTTATATAATTATAATTGATAATTTATTATATATATATATATATAAAGAACGGTTAAAAGATAATTGAGTAATAAAATAATATTAATGTTGTTGTATATTTTTTTTCTTTTCAACGACTTCTCTTTTATTTTAATGTTAATAAATATTAAAATATAATTAAACGTAAAAAATAAATAAAACTTAAATTAACATATAAAACAACAAACAAAAATAAAAATAACTAAGCAAACTAGTATATCAATTATAATATTCAATTCAATACTCATATAAAATAAATTTAAACATGCAAATAAATTTCAACATATCTACTCCTATAGTATAGCCACAAGGTTTATAAAAGTAGAGCTTTTCAAGATTTTGTTTCAGTCTCGCAAATATTTGTCTTTTCCACATTAGCTCGTTTGTTTGGTAGCCGCTACGAGTTTGTTCTGGATTCATGTGTTTTTTTTTTCTCTTGTTCCTTTCCTTTCTCCTTTTCTTCTATATAAAAAATAAATAAACTAATTGATATGCGAAAGAAAAACTTTTTTTTTTGTTTTGAAAAAACATTCACTTTTTAAAAGTTTAAGATTAATATAACTTCGCTAATATTAATATTTAATCTCACAAATACAAAGTAAGATTTAAATTATAAAAGAATGCAAATATATTTTGATCACATATATTAGAAACATTAATTATATACAGTTATATCAATTTATAGTTAAAGTAACATTTTATATAAACATAAAGTATAATTTGTATAAATAAATAATTACAAGAAATCTAAATGATATAAGAGTATGTTTAATTCAGAACATATATATATATATATATATATATATATATATATATATATATATATACATATGTATATATATATAAAATATATATATACAAACATACAAAA